>Ga0206946_1046_pt1 | contig 45800 bp, 40 predicted proteins | sample Alteio_BWOrgHeat_2_FD_152965 | JGI IMG/M metagenome (GOLD analysis project Ga0206946, IMG submission 152965) | Enriched cells from forest soil in Barre Woods Harvard Forest LTER site, Petersham, Massachusetts, United States -... | ecosystem: Environmental > Terrestrial > Soil > Temperate forest > O... | reverse complement strand
ATTTACCGAAGAGGAAGTGCAAAAACTCTTAGAGCAAGCCGGTTTACGGGATCAATCCTTAGCGATTCGTCATTGGTACAACGGCTATCAAATAGGCCAACACATAATTTACAATCCCTGGTCGCTGTTAAGCTGTGTTAAAAACGAAGGGTTATTGAAACGGTATTGGCTCAACACCAGTGATAACGGCTTAGTGAAAGACTGTTTGTATCGTTCAGGATTAATTCACCAAGAAGTATTTGAAAGTCTCTTACAAGGAAAAACGATTGACTGCTCTATTGATGAAAACATTGTGTTTCCCGACCTCAAGTATCCAAGGAACGATCATTCCATTATCTTGAGCTTTTTGTTAATGGCGGGTTACTTCAAGGTGGTCTCGGTAGACTATACACGTCGAGGCACGCAATGTCAGCTGGCTATACCCAACATTGAAATCGAGGGTTTGTATGCTGACCTGATCGAAGATTGGTTGGTACAAGGGCAACAACAGATCACTCTCAATGAATTTTTAGGCCAATTGCTGCGGGGTGACATCCAAGCCTTTGAAGCATCCTTTCGATTTTTATTAGAGAACACGATCAGCGTCCATGATTTAAGTAAAGAACCTGAGGCGTTTTACCATGGGTTCATGATAGGGCTGACTGCACATATTCAATTTCATCCGAATTATCTTTTGAAATCGAATCGAGAAAGTGGTTCGGGCCGGTATGATTATTTGATCTTATCGAAGGATCCAAACAAACCTACCCTGTTAATGGAATTCAAACGTATGCGTTCGAATAAAACGCAATCATTGTCTGAAGTCAATGATCTGTTAGAAAAAACAGCGCATGAGGCATTAGCACAGATTGAAAATAAAATGTATTATCAAGAGGCAAAACAACAGGGCAGTCAATCTATTTCACTGATCGCCTTAGCATTCTGTGGTAAACACTTTAAACTCATTCATAGCATTCATTAGTGATTGGATACTCCTATGAAAAATACTGAAGTCAGGAAGAAATGCGCGATTAAATCTAATAGAAAAACCATTTACTCTACTGACTCTTTAATTCGACACGCTCAGTTACAGTACGCGGCAGAGAATCGTGAATATAATTTTCTAAAGGCTTGAAATGCGCGATCAGGAAAGAATGGCGCCAATACGGTTGTTGAACTATTGGCGTAAAGCGCGCTAGCATCAGCAGAACGGCTATAACCAAAACACCGCGTGCTGCTCCAAATACAATACCTAATACCCGATCCAAACCACGCAAACCCGCTTTATCAAGAAGACGGCATAAAAGATAGTTGATGAAAGTTCCTAAAACAAAAACGCTGATAAATATAATCAAAAAACTAAGTATCGAACGTGCAGAGTTACTATGAATCACAGATTCTAAAATCTTGCTTAAATTTTTATAGAAATAAAAACTTAAAAAGAAAGAAACTATCCAAACCGTTAATGAACATACTTCGCGTATAAATCCGCGAAAAATACTGATCACCACTGAAAATAAAACGACACCTAAAATCGCATAATCTAACCCATTAAATGGCAGCATAATTAACTCGCAGACAACAGTGAGCGCAATTGCGTCAATGTAAAAACAGCATCAACCTGATAACCCGATTGGAGTAAACGCTCTTTCCCTCCTTGCTCACGATCAACGAACACTAAAATTTTGCGAACAAGCAAACCAGCTGTTTCTAAATGTGTAATTACATCGAGCACACTACTGGCCGTAGTAATAACATCTTCAATCAATACACAGGTTTGTCCCGCCTGAAATATTCCTTCTATCTGTTGTTGTGTCCCATAATCTTTACGCTGTTTACGGAAAAGAAGCATCGGTAAATCATGGAGTACTGTCAAACAACTTGCAATCGGTAGACCCGAATAAGGAACACCGCAAATAAGCTCCGGCGGTTCTGATTCAATCAACTTCCATAAAGCATCTGCAACTTCACGCAGCAAAGATGGCAATGATACGATGGGCCGTAAATCAATATAAATTGAAGATGTTTTGCCACTTTTTAAAGTAAACTGACCTTGCTTGATGAGATCAAATTGCTGTAATTTTTGAACCAGTTGTTTTTTAAGCTGCATACATTGATTAAGACACAACGATCTCTTGTTCAAGTTCTTCTTTAACACGTACTAAACCTGCTAAACATTCATTTGCATTTAAACGAATTAAGCGAACACCTTGAGAATGACGACCTGCAATGCGAATTTCGTTAGAGCGAATACGAACTAAATTTGCTTTATCACTGATCAGCATGACTTCATCCGTAGCTGCGATCTGCACTGCAGCAATGACTTTACCATTGCGCTCGCTGGTTTTGATCGCAACAACACCCTGACCTCCACGCCCTGTAACGCGGTGCTCATTCATAGGTGTACGTTTGCCAAAACCATTTTCAGTCGCTGTTAAAACATACGACTGATCATCCGCAATCATTAAAGAAATCACGGTTTGTTCTGCTTTTAATTTAACGCCACGTACACCACTTGCCGTACGTCCCATGCTACGCACCATTTTCTCATGAAAGCGAATCGCCTTTCCAGCATCCGTCAGCAATAATATATCTTTCTGACCATCCGTTAAAGCTACACCGATTAAACGATCGCCCTCGCGTAAATTGATCGCAATAATGCCATCACTACGCGGATGTGAAAAATGCGTTAAATTTGTCTTCTTCACAATACCCTGTAAGCTTGCCATAAAAATAAAGCGATCATCTCGGTATTCAGTCACTGGCAAAATGGCATTGATTTTTTCTTGAGAGCGCAAAGGAAGAAGATTAATAATCGGCTTACCACGAGAAACACGACTTCCTTGCGGCAATTGATACACTTTTAACCAATACGCCTTACCCAAGCTGGAAAAACACAGTAAGGTCGCGTGCGTATTGGCAACTAATAGATGCTCGATGAAATCCTCTTCTTTAATCGAACTGGATGATTTGCCTTTACCACCACGACGCTGCGCCTGATAAGCACTTAAGTTTTGAATCTTAGCATAACCATCATGCGACAAAGTAACGACAACTTCTTCGGATGGAATAAGATCTTCAGATTGAATATCCGCAGCATCATTGACGATCTCAGTACGGCGCGCATCAGAAAATTCTTCTTTAATCTCGATTAACTCATCCTGAATCACTTGTTTAAGCCGTTCAGGATTAGTCAGAATTTCAACTAAATAGTTGATTTGAGCGATCTGAGCACGGTAATCATTTAAGATCTTGTCTTGTTCCAAATTAGTAAGGCGATGTAAACGCAAATCTAAAATAGCTTGCGCTTGTTCCAACGATAAATGATACCCCTGTTGGTCAACCGCTGAAACAGTATTATCTAAAAATGCCTGAATCTGCTGCGCATCCTGTAACATCTCTGCAACCATACCTAAAGGCCAAGTCTGCGCTAATAATTGTTCCTTCGCCGTTTGTGGATCTTTGGCTGCTTTGATCACAGCAATCATTGCATCGATATTTGCCAAAGCGATCCCTAAACCTTCTAAGATATGAGCACGTTCTTTTGCTTTGCGTAATTCAAACTGTGTACGCCGTGTTACTACTTCACGACGATGACATAAAAATTCCTCCAGTTGTTGTTTAAGATTTAATACTTGAGGACGACCGTTAACGAGCGCCACCATATTAAAACCAAACGTTACCTGTAATGAAGTTTGTGAAAATAAATTGTTTAAAACAACATCGATCAATTCACCACGACGTACTTCAATGACAATGCGCATACCCTCTTTATCAGATTCGTCACGTAGCGCGGTAATACCTTCAATTTGTTTATTTTTAGCAAGCTCTGCGATCTTTTCAATCAAACGCGCTTTATTCACTTGATACGGTAATTCATTAACAATAATGCTTTGCTTATGCGTTTTCTCATCGACTTCAATAAAAGTACGCGCACGTACAAAAATACGACCACGCCCTGTCTGATAACCTTGTACGATGCCTGCGCGTCCACAGATCAATCCTGCTGTAGGAAAATCAGGCCCTGGAATGTACTGAATCAGTTCATCCACGCTTAATTCAGGCTGTTCCAATAAAGCAAGACAAGCACTAATTACTTCAGATATATTATGAGGTGGAATATTCGTAGCCATACCGACTGCGATACCCGATGAACCATTGATCAGCAAATTTGGAATACGCGTCGGTAAAACAGAAGGGGCTCGCTCAGTACCGTCATAATTAGGCACAAAATCTACAGTATCTTTATCTAAATCAGCTAACAAAGTATGTGCCAATTTAGACATACGAATCTCGGTATAGCGCATAGCCGCTGGAGAATCTCCATCGACAGAACCGAAATTGCCTTGCCCATCGATCAGCAAATAACGCATAGAAAAATCTTGCGCCATACGAACAATCGTATCGTAGATAGCGATCTCGCCATGCGGATGATATTTACCAATCACATCGCCTACGACACGAGCTGATTTTTTATGAGGTTTATTCCAATCATTGCCTAATTCATGCATGGCATAGAGAACACGCCGATGTACAGGCTTAAAACCATCGCGTACCTCTGGCAAGGAACGACCTACGATGACACTCATCGCGTAATCTAAATAGGATTGCTTAAGTTCAGATTCAATAGGAACGAGAACGATGGCATCTGTCATAAAATTGATCGAGTAGAAATAGAAAATAGGCAAGAAGCGCCATCATACTACGAAGTTGAAGTAAGTATGCAAAGTTTCACGCGACTGCCTGAAGATATTGCCGCGTGAGACTTTCAAGCAATAAATTAATTTATTGCTATTGCGCTGTGCCCGATGATGGTTGACTACCTGTACTATCTGTCGAGCCAGCAGTATTGCCTGTGTCAGCAGTTGCATTGTCCGTGTTAGCACTACTGCTTTCTGCGCTAGGAGAAGGAGAAATAGTAGGAGGAGAAACGGACATACCCTCGTCGGTAGCAGATGATGAATTATTGTCCAAGGTATTAGAAGGTTGTACTTGTTGTGGCTGACTTGACTGATTGACAGAAGCAGAATCATTTGAGCCAACGGAACTTTCAGTACTATTGGCAGGAGCATTACCTTGGGTTGTCGCACCCGAAGAAGAATTATTCAAGTCACTTGTACCATTACTCGTTGCACCGCTTATAGGTGACTCTGAACTTCCAGACACAGCGGATGTACTGTTCATCGATGCAGGAGCCGATGTAGAACTTTCTGAGTTAACCGGCGCTTGTGCCGTACCCGCTGAAGTCGCCGCTTGATTTGACTCAAGTGCTTGACCTGTTGAGGTGCTTGACTGCTCCCCAGAAGAAGAAGACAAAGTAGGCTGTTGCAACTGTTCCTGACCCGTGGAATTAGCCATGGATTGTTCAGTAGTTCCTTGCTCATCTGATTTCTGACCACAACCTGCTAACGCTGTGACAAGAACCATGGAAACAAACAATTTTTTATACATAAAACGCGACTCCTCTCTCAATCTAATGGCTAAATAAAAGAAACAAACTCCGAAAATTAAGTCTTTAAGGATAGCAAATTTCCTTCTAGAAACAAATGCTTACTGCAAACTTTTACTGACACGTTCAAACAGATCTTTTGACAAAGCCTGCGTTAACAAATTCTGTAATTGTATCTGCATCAATTTCGATCGAGTCGCATCGTAACGCTTCCAACGGGTCAATGGCAACAACAATTGCGCAGCCAATTGTGGGTTTATCTGATCGATCAGTAAAATCTGCTCCGTAAGAAACTGATAGCTCGCGCCATCCAAACGATGAAAGTACTGAGGATTTTGACAACAGAAAGAAGCAAGTACAGCGCGCACTCGATTTGGATTTTTGATATCGTAATCAGGATGCTGTACTAACGCTTGAACAGAACGCAACACGTCAGGGTGTTTTGCGCAGGTTTGTACCCGAAACCATTTATCGATAATCAAAGAATGCCCTTGTGCTCTTTGATAAAAATCATCTAAAAAAACGTTTGCTGCCGGATGCACATTCTGAACCAACGCCATGAGTGCAGCCAAACGATCCGTCATATTATCGGCTTCCCAATACTGCTGCACACCTAATTGCTGCCTCTGTATCTCTTTAAGTTGCATCAAATAATGCAAACAGATCCCACGCAAACGGCGTCCTGCAGAAGCGATCGCCGAATGTTGATAGGGTTCCGTCGGTTTCAACGCAAGGTATTGCTGTAACAATTCATCCGATAATCGTTCAGCAATCAAATTTAACCAAACCTGTAGCGTCATCGCGATGCCATCGACATCAATACAAGCCATTTGTTCACTCAAATAAGCTTCGCTAGGCAAAGAGATAAGTTCAGCAATCAAACCTTTGTCTGTTCTCTGATCCATTAATAGATCGCGATACAAGGCGATCAAACGATCATACTGAGGCGATAACTGACCTGAAACCACTTGCTCCAACAATAAAGTAACTGCAAAACGTTGACTGGCCTCCCATCGATTAAAATCATCGCTATCGTAACGCGCAAGTAAAATAAGATCAGCACTGTCATACTGTATCGACAATTTAACCGGTGCTGAAAATCCACGCAGCAACGAAGGAATGGGGCGTTCTGTTAGATGTAAAAATTCAAACGTCTGTGTTTGTTTTGTTAATTCTAAAACAGATTCCATCGCCGGCATGGCATGGGCTAAATGCAGTGTAAGCGCTTCTCCTTTTTCATTGAGCAATCCTATTTTAATCGGAATCGGCAATGGCTTTTTATCTACTCGATCGAGTGTAGGTGTGTAGCTTTGCTGCAAGGTGAGTAAAAAAACAGCGCGTATCGGATCATACTGATAATCAACAGTCAACAACGGTGTGCCTGCTTGTTGATACCAAAGCCGAAATTGTTTAAGATCAACCGTATTCGCTTTTTCAAAAGAAACAATAAAATCCTCTACCGTAACCGCTTGGCCATCGTATTTTGAAAAATAATAATCCATACCGCGGTGAAACTTGTCCAAGCCGAGCAATAATTTCAGCATACGAACTAACTCCGCACCCTTTTCATACACGGTTAAAGTATAAAAATTATTGATCTCGATGTAAGATTGCGGTTGTACTGGATGTGCCAAAGGTCCTGCATCTTCGCTAAATTGCGCGCTACGTAAACGTTTGACCTGCGCAATGCGTGGCACGATCGATGCATAGGTATCAGTCATAAATTCCTGCTCACGAAATACGGTCAAACCTTCTTTTAAGCTGAGCTGAAACCAATCACGACAGGTAATGCGATTGCCCGTCCAATTATGAAAATATTCATGCGCAACCACAGAGCTTACAGATTCATAATCGGCATCGGTGGCAATCTGTGGATCAGCTAAAATGCATTGCTCATTGAAAATAGCCAAACCCTTATTTTCCATAGCGCCCATATTAAAATCAGCGATCACAACCATGTGATAACATGCCAGATCATAAATGCGCCCATAGGTTTTCTCATCCCAGATCATGGCCTGTTTTAAAGCATCCATCGCATAATGACATTGTTCTCGTCGTCCTCTTTCAGAAAAAATATATAATTGAACCGACCTTTGCGATTGTAATAATTGATCAGCAAGGCAGTCTAAATCCCCCGCCACTAAAGCAAACAAGTAACTTGGTTTTTTAAAAGGATCCTGCCAATGTACGCAATGACGTCCTTGATCTAAATCACGCCGTTCGATCAAATTACCATTCGATAGTAATACAGGATAACGTTGTTTATCAGCGATCAAGCGTGTGCTATAACAAGATAAAACATCGGGTCGATCTAAAAAATACGTAATACAACGAAATCCTTCTGCCTCGCATTGCGTCGTCAAGATTCCTCGCGATAAATACAATCCTGATAAACGTGTATTTGTTTTCGGATTTATTTGCGTACACACCGATAAATGCACACGATCACCGATAGCGGGAATAATTAATTGCTCCGAATCGACATAATAATCGCTGCATGATAATAAACAGCCATCACGCGTAATACTGATGAGATCTAAATAACGTCCATCCAGAACAAGATCAGAGGATGGATCAGATGACAAAGGATTGCGTTGCAGTTCAAACTGAGCCTGTACCTTTGTGCTGGTTTCATGCAGATCGAAGGTTAAATTAATGGTTGGAATCAAAAAATTAGGCGATTTGTAATCAGATAAATAATGTTTTTTAAGAGTGCTCATCGTTCTATTACTTCTTCAGGTCGTACAATTAATTCCAAAGCGCGAAATTGATCAACCATCGTTGTATCGTGCGGAATTGGCAAAGGAGACGCCTGATAAACCGCTTGTTGCGCTGAACGATCCAATAATGCGTTGTGACTGCTATGTATAATTTCTACCGATAAAACAGTGCCATCCGCCGCCAAATGTATACCTAAAGTCGCTGCTAATTTTTTATCCACATTGGGCGGAATGATCCATTGCTGCGCGATCGCTTGCACAATACGATCACGATAACGTGCTAATAATGCTTGTTCTTGTGCCGACAGCGGCGATGCCTTACTCAATTGTTCTTTTAATAAATGACGCACGTCCGCTTGTGCCAATTTCAATGAATGTTGAGTATCTTGCCGATGCTTATGTAAAGTCATCCCTCTTTTAGCAGTTTGCATTTTAACAAGTTTTTTTGCTTTGTTCAGCACAGTTTTTTTATGCAGCATTACTTTTTTTTTATGGATTGGCTTTAATACAGGAAGTTTGCGTTCAGCGATCGGTTGTTGTGGTTCCGGTTTCGGCAAAGAAGTGTGCGTCATCGCCGGCGTACTCGCCAAAACCAAAGGTACCGTGATTGGCTGTTCGGGCGCAATTGTATGTTTATACGAAGTCAGGTGTATAACAAGTATCAAGCCCAGCAGAATATGGAGGATAATGGCAAAGATTAAGGCAAATATAAATCCTTCTCGTACTCGTACAAACCGCTGACTCGAAGAAATTGATAGCATTAAATAACCGCTCAAAGAGAAACAACGCTTTCTGAATCACGACTTAGAGTATGTGTTCAATGATTTTTTCACAAGGATTGCATGAATATAACCTGAAGCAATGTATTGTTTAACCCGCCGACTTGGAAAATGTGTTACATCGATGATGTTGTTTGATCCAAGATCATGGCGTGTGGCATTGACTAAATACGTTAAGATATATTTCTGTTGATACAGATTCTTTTTTAATCCATAGTCTAAATTACTGTCTGGATCAGTCAGAGCGACAATTAAATCTGGGTTTTTAGATAAAACATATTTAGCGTCATATTTAATGTGTCCAGGACAAAAATATCCTGCAGTATGAGCTGGCATTTTAGCGATAACTTTGTCATTTAATCCGAGCATATCCAGCGTAATAAGTTGAGAAAAATAGGGTATTTTTCCTGCTGCATCGACTGCTAAGTATGCATGCGGATAATTTTTTTTTAGAAATTTGCCTGTTGCAATCAAACAATCGTATTTAGGGTATTGATATTTAAATCGGCTATCAAAGGGTACGATAATCCATTGCGTCAGCATAATTGCGAGAAAAAATAATAAACTGATTGGCTTTCCGTAATCAGTGACAGGTAGCTTGTTCATTAAGATGTAAATACCCATAGGCATGAGCACTATCATAAATCGCTCATGGTAAATATCACCGCCAATGCAACTTAAATATCCTATCCATAACAGGAAAAACAATTCAGAAAAATCGAGGGTTATAAACCGTTTTTTTATTAGATTCTGCAGAAAACTCGCGATCAGAACAAGCAAGGGCAACCATAATCCTGTGCGTACCATTTCTTTCGCTATATAAAACCAACCATAATTAAGTCGTGTTAAAAAAGGGCCAGATATTTTAGCGTAATAAGGATTTCCTATAAAATCTTGGTAATAAAATAGACGCCATGCAGTATATACAGAAGCACATACCAGCAAAAACAGCATAAGTTGCAACGCTGATTTCTTTTTATTTTTTAAAAGCAAATACAAGGCCATACTCAAAGGCAGTATGAAGCCATCAATTCTGGCAAGCAGCGATAAAAGCGAGAGAAGTAAAATTTTTATAAATAATGCATTGTCTTGTGTATTTAGATAGCCTTCTAGCGCGATCCATGCGGCAACCGTGATCGTCAAAATTAAACTTGTTTCTAAACCGGTCGCAGCGTTGACCCAAAGGTAGGGACATAATCCTAATAATGCCGTACCAAATAATGCTTTTCTTTGTCCAAGTGTTTGATTTAAAAATCCATAGAAAAGATAAAGCGTCAATGCTAGAAATAGACTATTTAGCAGCACGCTATAGGGATAAACCCAATTTGCATGAAAGAAAAAAATGGGTGTAATGAACAATGTATAGAGTAAATTTGAATAGCCTTCCACGCGTTCATGAGGGTTGAAGACTAATCCATCGCCATGGAATAAGTTATAAGCATATCGGTACGAGATATAAGCATCATCGCTGCCGACTGCATGCCAACTGGTATAGGCACTTCCAGTCATGGATGATTGACCTAACCATGCCTGCATATAGCTTCCTAAGCAGCTCATCATCATAATCAGGAATACGAGAGTATTAGCTCGCTTGCTGCTTACTTGACACATACATCCCTAACAATAAAAAGCGAGTTCATTACGATATTTTTTTATCAGGCGCCGCTGCGAGCAAATAAATCTTTGCAACGCCCGCTTGCTGCAATAAAGTCATTGCCGTAATCATCGATCCATACGATACTGTTTTATCTCCTTTAATAAATACACAGCGATCAGACGCATCATGCAAATCCAGCGCCAATTGCGACACTAATTGCGCAGAATCCAAACTACGGTTCGGATTCTGCGCTGTATTTAAATAATAATGATTCTGCGCATCCACCGTCAGGATGATCGACTTATTCGCCGCCTGTATTGTCGATGCTTGCGCTTTAGGTAAATTTACGTGAACACCTTGCGATAATAAAGGCGCTGTTATCATAAAAATAACAAGCAGCACCAACATTACATCGATGTAAGGCACAAGATTTAATTCGGTCATCAAGCGCCGAGGTCTCGAAGCGCTAGAACGCATTTGGATCATGAACACGCCTCATCGTGTATCTGACGATATAAAATACGAGAAAATTCTTCCTGAAAGGTATAATAAACGTTTGCTAATACATCCACATGATAACAGTAACGATTATAAAAAATAACGGCCGGAATCGCTGCGAATAATCCCAAAGCGGTTGTTAGCAGCGCTTCTGAAATACCCGGTGCAACGGCCCCGATCGTCATGCCCGTTTGCACAGTAGATAATGCTTGAAACGAGGTCATAATGCCACAGACTGTTCCTAACAAACCAATGTAGGGACTCGTTGAACCAATCGTCGCTAACCAAGGAATATGCTGTTCAACCTGTTCTAACTCTTGCGTATAAGCAATACGCATCGCACGCTGTACCGCTTCCAGCAAAGTGTGCGTAGGCGCATTTTTTCCTTGCATGCGTAACCACTCGGAAAACCCTGATGTAAAAATACGTGCTAATCCTTCCGGTAAAACAGCCGGTTTACGGGTTAAATCATCATACAATTGCTGAAAACTGATACCTGACCAAAACATTGTTTCAAACGTTTGTAACAGTGTGCGTACACGTCGCAAAACAAACCAACGTTGCACGATGATAGCCCAAGATAAAATTGAAGCCAGCAACAACAGCAACATCACCGCTTGTACAACAACACTGGCATGCTCAAAATAGTAAAATAAACCTGTGTCCACTCAAACCTCCGAAGGCAATGTGCGCTGTAAATGCAAATAAGCACGCTTGGTAGCAACACGACCTCTGGGTGTGCGCACAATAAAACCTTGCTGAATTAAATAAGGTTCCAAAACTTCTTCAATCGTATCACTTTCTTCACCGATCGCGCTGGCCAAGCTGTCTAAACCCGCAGGTCCCCCTTCGAAGAGATCGATCAAGGTCGACAAAAATTTACGATCTTGACCATCAAATCCATGTTGATCGACTTCTAATAAATCCAATGCGGCCGCGGCAAGAGAACGTGTGACATGTGCATCCGATTTTACTTGAGCAAAATCGCGCACACGTTTTAGTAAACGATTCGCGATGCGAGGCGTCCCACGCGCACGATGCGCGATCTCTCCAGCCGCATCCAAATCTAAAGTAATCTCCAAAATAGTTGCTGTACGCAAGACTATTTCAGTTAATTCCTGTACAGAGTAAAATTCTAAATGTTGAATGATACCAAACCGATCGCGTAACGGAGAAGTAAGTAAACCGGCACGCGTTGTTGCACCTACTAAAGTAAAAGGCGGAAGATCTAACTTAATGGAACGCGCGGCTGGACCTTCACCGATCATAATATCGAGTTGATAATCTTCTAAAGCCGGATATAAAATTTCTTCTAACATGGGGCTGAGCCGATGAATTTCATCGATAAATAAAACATCCCGCGGTCCCAAGTTTGTCAATAAAGCAGCTAAATCACCGGCGCGTTCCAATACAGGCCCAGAGGTCTGTTTAAATTGCACACCTAACTCGCGTGCAATAATTTGCGCCAAAGTCGTTTTACCGAGACCTGGTGGACCAAAAATTAATACATGATCTAAGGCTTGCATACGTGTGATCGCAGCTTGAATAAAAATTTGAATTTGCGCTCGCACTTTGCTTTGGCCAATATAATCCGACAAAATAAGCGGTCGAATCGTGCGTTCTAATACAACATCAGTAGAACGACTTTGTGGACTAACAACGCGTGTTTCTGTCGTTCGCATTACGTTACACCTTGTGCTTGACTTAAGGCCAATCGAATTAAAACTTCAACCGTATGATTCGGTTGACGCACCGCTTCCACAGCGCGTCTTGCCTGTGCTGGCGTATAACCCAAAGCGATCAACGCACTCACTGCATCACTGTGCACGGTATCCACCTGAGATACGGACGCATGCGTTAACTCAGTCAATTGTGCTAAGCGATCCCGCATTTCGACGATCAAGCGCTGTGCAGTTTTTTTGCCGATACCGGGCAAACGTTCTAACGCTTGACTATTTTGTTGAGTGACGTAATCAATCAGTATTTCGGTACGAATGCTTGATAAAATAACCAAAGCCAACTTAGGACCGATTCCAGTAATTTTGATCAACTCACGAAATAAAGTACGCTCTAAATGTTCACTAAACCCATAAAGATAATGACCGTCCTCACGTACGACAAAATGAGTAAATAATAAAATTTCCTGATTGAGTTCTGGCAAACGATCGAAGGTTTGCATGGACGCCTGTACCTCATACGTCAGAGGACCCGCCTCAATCAAAAGTAAAGGCGCTTGCTTGAGTACTAAAACGCCACGCAATCGACTGATCATCGCCGTCTGCCTCGTCTAAATTTATTTTTCACAAGTAGTTGTGCATCACGCAATAATGGATGGGTTTGAAGATATTGAGCATGGCACAAGGCAATTGCTAAAGCATCCGCTGCATCAGAGGCAGGCGTATCATCCAAGCTTAATAACACACGTACCATTTGCTGTACCTGCTGTTTGCTTGCAGCACCGTAACCTACAACCGATTGTTTGACTTGGCGCGCAGAATATTCAGCTAAAGGAATAACTCCCCCTGTCGCGCCTAGAATTGCCGCACCGCGCGCTTGTCCTAAAGTTAAAGCGGCTGTTGGATTGCGATGAAAAAAAATCTGTTCTACAGCAACCACGATCGGTTGATAGTGTTGAACGATCGACTGTAATTCTTGAGAAATTTTATATAATCGCTGCGCAACCGATCCTGCACCTAAACGAATGCACCCACTGTTTACATACACTTTTTTACTCGATTCAACACGAACTATACCAAAACCCGTTATGCGCGAACCCGGATCGATCCCTAAGATAATACTCATCCTCTTACAGAAATAAAAATACAGTAACACTTGTTCAATTCATCCGATCCATTCATACTATTGCTGCGCTTCAAATAAACTTAAAACAAAAGTGCCACTTAGAATAGATTTATGCAACATTTTTTGCAAACACTCAGCCTGACTTTATTATTGATTTTGCCCTGCTGTGCGTATTCAGTGACTACGCAGACGCACACTCAATCTTACGAATACACTGTCTCAGATAATACTGATCAGAATAATCTAGTAAAAAACCGCCTAGATGAAACAGACGCGATTGTCGTTAATCCATTTGCGATTGCCTTATACAAACCCACCTATATTCTGCCCCTCTACTACACAGGATCGCCGTACAACGATGTTTATCGCGGCAACACGCCCGAGAATGAACCTTTAAAGAAAGGAGAACTTAAATATCAATTCAGCTTCGTTGTACCGGTATGGCAGCACATACTCAATAGCAGAACTACCTTGTATGCGGCCTACACACAATTATCGTATTGGCAAGCTTATAACCATCGTGCCTTTTTTAGAGAAACGGATTATGAACCTGAATTATTTTTATCGAGTCAATTTGATTTGCCTCTATCTAAAAATTGGGAACTCAATGTCATCAATCTTGGCGTAGAGCATCAATCGAATGGATTTGGCGGCCCGCTGGAACGCAGCTGGAACCGCGCGTATGTATCGTTTGTAGCCTCATCTGATCATTGTTTATTTATTATAAGACCGTGGTTTGTTTTTCACGATACCACGTATGAAAGACAAAATCCGGATCTGACACATTACTTAGGTCATGAACAAATCGTTTTTGCGTACAAATACGGCCCACATGTTTTTTCATTAGAAGCGCGCAATCTTATTGAAAGTGCAGGAGCACGCGCTGGCATAACCTTAAGCTGGAGCTTTCCGCTCAATGAACATTTAAAAGGCTATATTCAAGTATTTCATGGCTACGGTCAAAGCTTAATAGAATATAATCAACGCACGACGAGTGTTGGCATTGGGATTGCTTTAAATAATTTTATTTAACTAAGAAGGTCTTAGTCCGGAAGGCCCAGGCTGTTGTAGATCGTATACATTTGCTCGCGCTCTATTCTTCTTCTTGCGCTCTTCGCGCTCTATAACTCTATCGAGTAATTCTATAAGCGAAGGCCCAGAAGAAAAAAGTGCGTTCAATTTATTTTTCAGCTTGCTCTGTTTTTCATTTTTAATCTGTATCTCATTTCTAAATTGTTTTATCTGTTCAAATAATTGCGTAGCAAATATATCTGCTTTATTAAAAGAAGACGCTTGGACATAGCTCTTACAAACTCCGCATACAATTTGTATAAGCTTTTCAACAGATTGATGTTTCCCCTTAAAATTTTTAGAAATCTTTAACAAAGATTGAATTAAATTTTCAAATTGCTGAAAAGCATCCCATTCTTGTTTTATAACTTCTTGTGCTGTTATTTTAGTTAAATCAGCTTGATGACACGCGCGCTCTATTCTTTTCGCCAGAGTTTCAATAATCTGGGAATGTAAAGGAAAAGAAGTATTTGCCTTAATTAAGGGTTTTATTCTTTTTTCGAGCAATAAACGCAACCAATCAAAACGTCTTCCTTTGAAAAAATAATCTGCTGCGCGTATAAAATCAGGTTCCAAGAAAAATTCTGCGTGCTTAAGCAACTCAGGAAAAACGGATATTCTGTTTTTTTCACAAGCGAGCTGAACGAGTGTAAATTCTTTATCTCCAATATGACCGGACGTAGTTAATAATTCTTTATTTAAAAGCTGCAGTAAACTAGTTATATGATCAAGCTTATCGCGATCAATTTCATCAAGAAGAAAATCTAGTAATTCATTCGCAAGATAATCAAACGCAATTACTTGCTTAGTTTTCTCAAAATTCCTTAAGAGAATTTGTGGAAAAAGACGGGCGCTTGACTTTGCAGGTATATCAAAATAAATCTCCAGAGTGATCATTATATTTTCTTTCGTTAAAAATTTATATGCATCCAATTTACTCCAAGCTTCTATGATTTCTTTTAAGTGATTTTGAGGCAAAGTAAACAAAGGATATGAAAATAATAAGGGAATTATAGATTTATCATTCTGTCCTGCCAAAGAAGATAACACTATGTTTACTGTGCGATGTAATTGTACATTCTCAATACTCAGTGCTTTCTCAAATCCAAATAATGCACCTAATACATACTCCCTTAAATAAGACAAATAATCTGGATCGACATCATTAGGCTCGCGCCATAAACTCTGTATAAGCTTGCATTTGAGTTCATTCAGTTTCACGCTTCTCGCTAAACTACTTGAAGCTGAACGAATACCGCTAAAAGGATTTTTATAGCGTGGATCAGGGTCAGGGAATTGTTGTAAATACCTCACGAGATCCGATTTTGTAAAACATTCGGGCAGTTTTTCTAACAAGGCGCGTAAATCGGCAAGCAAGCGTTTAGATACAGGTGCCCATAATTTTAATTGTTCTTCCAAGGTCTCACTTACAACGATCCACTCAAATGCTTTTATCCAACTCAATGGCATGGCAACGCCATCCGTATCAGATTTCTCAACGCACATTTCAGAGTACATTTCTATAAAACGTTTTGCACTGTCCTGTGATATACGATACGTCGCTTCTCCTATACAAGAAGCCGTACGTTCAATTTCTTCAATACTCGGGTTCAGCTTTTTTAACGCGCTGCTCGCTTGCCCATCAATCTCTGCTTCTTGAATATGCTTTGCTTCCTCTCCGTAAATTCTTGCTTCTTCTTTAAGAACTAATTTGCGATTTTCTTTCAAAATAAGATCGCACTGACGACGTATTGTACCTTCCTTACTTTCGTCAGATACATCTGTACGGGAACTTAAATCGCTTGCCTCTAACATCAAACGCATATTTTCTTCGAGTAAATAATCTACAGATTTTTTCTCGATATCTTGACTCAATTCTTCATCTAAACATAATCTTGGCATCATGAACTTTTGTATTATTTCTAAATAAGGCTGTTGCTCATGCTCCTTTAAATAAATACTCGTATGCCTGCGAATAAAAGGAGCTTGCGCTGTCTTGAAAGACGACATAGAATTTTGAGCAATCCTCAAGCGAAGCAACATAATTTGTAAAGTAGCATGTGGTAAATCTAATAAACCGCCTTGATGTAAAAACATAGCTAATAGTTGTTTTAAGTATATGGCTTGAGTGCCTAAGCTAGTTTCCAATAACCCTTTTACGCGTTCTTGTAATTGCAACTCTTCTGATATTTCTGGTGTTTTTTGTAGTGTGCCAAACCAATTTTGCATTAACGTCAGTTCTTCAACATTGGGATGCTTATCACGATATTTTTGAAAATCAGAATGCTCACGAATGATCTCTTGTAAAACCTTGCCGTTAAACGTTATATCAGGTAAAGCTCTTGGCAAATCCTTAGCCACTGCATTTAAAGCGCCGGATAGTTTCATATGTGAAAAAATTTTTTCCTGCATAATATTGCTATTTCCAATAAAAAGTATTTCATATAAGAGATGTGTGACACGCGCGTGTAAGTATAGGAGAAAGAAATCGTTGCATCCGTTAAATCCGTGAGAACGCCGCAATTGCTCTGATTAAATACTTTCGGTATCCTCATCATTTGCATTTATCTCACTCTCAAAGAACTGCAGGAACAATGGCCAACCTTGCGATAACAATTCACACTTCCTATCGTGATTATCTAGCGCTGTGTAAATTACCTGTCGTTGCCTTGATGCTCATCACTAGTTTGGTCGGCATGCAATTGGCTACGCCCGCTTTGCTTAATTGGCAACCCGTTGTTTTTGCTTGCTTAGGCATCGGATGCGTAGCCAGCGCGAGCGCGGGTTTCAATCACTTCCTGGATTATCAGCTCGATCGCCTTATGCAGCGCACGCAACAGCGTCCCTTGCCAGCTGGAAAGATTTTACCGAAACAGGCTTTTTTATTTTCAATGGGCTTGGGAATCGTTGGCAGCGGTATTTTGGTTATTTGGATCAATGTATTAACTGCCTTATTGGCCTTATTTAGCCTGCTTGGATATAGCTTGGTATACACTGCGTTTTTAAAACGTAACACGCCGCAAAATATTGTGATCGGTGGGCTGGCAGGCGCAACACCCCCCTTGCTTGGCTGGACTGCAATAACAAATCATATTGATCCTAACAGTCTTGTATTAGTTTTAATTATCTTTATATGGACACCGCCGCATTTTTGGTCCTTAGCTATTCACAGATATCAAGATTATCAAAAAGCCAATATTCCTATGTTGCCTATTACACACGGTGTAAAATTGACAGCGTTTAGCATCTTACTGTATACCGTATTACTGAGTGTAGTAAGCTTACTTCCTTTCATCACAGGCTTAAGTGGCGTTTTTTATTTAGCAGTCAATCTTATTCTCAATACCGGTTTTTTATATTGGGCCATTGTGTTGTTTGTACATCAAAGTCAAAAAATTGCATTGCAAACCTTTCATTATTCAAATTTTTACCTGCTGATATTATTTTTTGCTTTATTGATCGATCATTATTTAACTTGGAGTGTTTGAATGTATACGATCGCAAGAAACAAATTAATGTGTTTGATTCTGTTGTGTTTTACCTTATGTCAATCAGCGTCGGCCCAGCTTCTGACGCTAACGCCCTTTACCTTGAAAGATGAATCAAATCATGTATTCACTGAAAAAAATCTGACAGGACATTGGAGCCTCTTATTTTTTGGATTCACACATTGCATGAGTATTTGCCCAATTACACTCACACGACTCAATCAGCTGTATCAAAAATTAAAAGCAGATAAACAAATACTCCCTCAAATTTTATTTATCACGCTGGATCCAGAACGCGATACTAAGAACGCTTTAAACAATTATGTTCACGCTTTCAATGCAAACTTTAAAGGATTGACAGGAACTCCGTCGGCCCTGCATATCTTGAGCCGACAATTAGGCGTAGTTGCTCTGCGCGATGAACAATCCAATCCGAAAAATTATCAGATTAATCACAGCGGTGTATTATATCTTGTTAATCCAAACGGTCAGTTAGCCGCAGTATTTTCGCCACCACAGGATTGGCTTATGATCGAAAAAACGTATCGCGGTATAGCGCATGAATAAACCTCACGTAGTCGTTGGCCTATCAGGCGGTGTAGACTCCGCGGTCAGCGCTTGGCTGTTACAACAGCAAGGCTATCGCGTTCAGGCACTGTTCATGAAAAACTGGGAACAAGATGATCAGGAAAATTACTGTCATGCCAGTGTAGATCGTGCCGATGCACAAGCTGTCTGCGATCAACTAAGTATTCCTTTGCATCATGTCAATTTTGCAAAGGAATATTGGGAACGCGTTTTTCAAGAATTTTTAAAAGAATATCAAGCAGGACGTACACCCAATCCTGATATTGTATGCAATAAGGAAATTAAATTTAAATTGTTTCTGAACTATGCCTTAGCTATGGGCGCTGATTACATTGCAACAGGGCATTACGCCCGCAAATTCTGCTTTGATGATCAACAGCAATTACACAAAAGCTACGATCACAACAAGGATCAAACTTATTTTCTCTATACTCTGACGCAGGATCAGCTCGCAAAAACATTATTTCCTTTAGCAAAATTGTCTAAACCCAAGGTGAGAGAGTTAGCCACTGAAATTGGTCTACCCAATCATGCCAAAAAAGATAGCACAGGTATTTGTTTTATCGGTGAACGCAAATTCACACAGTTTCTACAAACTTATCTCGCTAAACAACCCGGACCGATTCAAACAACAGACGGTCATACGTTAGGCGAACATAACAGTTTAATGTATTACACCTTAGGTCAACGACGCGGTCTTCATATTGGTGGACAAAAAAATAGTTCAGGTGCTTGGTACGTCAGTAAAAAAGATCAAGAAAACAATCGTTTAATCGTGGTGCAAGGTAAAGATCACCCAGATCTCTATGCGCGTCGCTTAAGCTGTCGTCAGTTACACTGGATCGCTCAAGAAAAACCTGCGTTTCCTCTCCAATGTAGAGCCAAAACACGTTATCGCCAACGTGAAACAGAATGTATCGTCACCCATGCAGCCGATCAAAATTATTATATAGAGTTTATGCAATCACAATGGGCCATAACGCCTGGACAATCGGTTGTTTTTTACCAAAATGATCATTGCTTGGGCGGCGGCGTGATTGATACGGTGTTTTAAATGGCTTCAGCACAACAGGCTATCATTATCGGGCTAGGCAAAACTGGTTTATCTTTTGCGCAGCACTTAGCAAAAAAAAATCAACCATTTTCAGTGATGGATAGTCGGCAAAATCCCCCTTGCTTGAGTGAATTACAGAAAAATTTTCCGAACACACCTCTGCATCTAGGCGCGTTCAATCCAGAACTAATTCCGGAAGCCTCCACTTTGTATATGAGCCCGGGAGTTGCACTGACTGATCCGGCCATAGCCACAGTCATTCGTACAAAAAATGTGAATCTTATCGGTGACATCGAATTATTCGCACGCACAGCACGGGCGCCGATCATTGCGATCACCGGTACCAACGCGAAAGGCACCGTTGTAACGCTGCTCGCACACATGTTACGCAACGCAGGCCACACCCTACGTGTCGGCGGTAATATTGGTCAACCTGCTTTAACACTCTTGAATGATTCCGAACCTGATTTTTATCTGCTAGAAGTTTCAAGTTTCCAATTAGAAACAACTTACTCACTTCGTCCTTTGATCGCTAGCTTATTGAATATAAGCGCAGATCATCGCGATCGGCATCCCACACAAGAACAGTATGTAACTGTTAAACAGCGCATTTATAAAAACTGTCATACAGCGGTGTGGAATCGTGACGATCGAGCAACCTACCCATGTTATCGTACGCAGCAGCATTTAAGTTTTGGCATACAAAATCAAAAGAGCGATTCCTGCGCATTAACTTATATCGGCGATGATCTGAATTTATATTGTGCCGATCAGATCGTGATGCCAGCGGCTTCTTTAGCTTTAAAAGGCCAACATAATTGGCCTAATGCCTTGGCAGCTTTGACGATCGGCTATCGTCTTCAACTACCTATGGATGCGATGCGTGCTGCTTTACAAGAATTCAAAGGCTTACCCCACCGCTGCCAATTAATTCGAAAACACGCAGGCATAGATTGGTATAACGATTCTAAAGCAACCAACGTAGATGCTACGCTTGCAGCATTGCGAGGGCTTGGTCAAACCAAAAATATTATTTTGATCGCCGGCGGATTAGCCAAAAATGCAGACTTTACACCGCTGCGTGATCCGATCCGTCAACATGTTAAACAATTAATTTTAATTGGACGCGATGCGCCGCAGCTAAAACGAGATCTACAAGATACAACACACATAGTAGAAGCACGCGATCTAGCGCAGGCGCTGCGTTATGCACAAAATTCCGCTTGCCCCGGTGATAACGTACTTTTATCTCCTGCGTGTGCCAGTATGGATATGTTTAAAAATTATGAAGAGCGCGGTGATCTATTTATCGATCTGGTAAGACAACTGCATGACTGATTTAAATCACAAACCCAACTGGATCACATTCTACGATCCTTTTTTATTAACCGCGCTGGGTATTTTAATCCCATTTGGATTATTGATGCTTGCCTCGAGCTCCATTGCTATTTCACAACGGCACTATGGCACAGCGTTTCATTATTTATTTCATCAACTCATTTATCTAAGTATCAGTCTTGGCTTAGCAGGTGCTTTAGCCTTAGTAAAAATAAAACAGTGGTATAAAATCAGCCGGCGCATTTTAATTTGCGTCTTGATTATATTGATTCTAATTCTCATTCCTGGTTTGGGACGACATGTCAATGGCAGCACACGCTGGCTTCATCTTGGATTTCTTAACATACAGATCGCTGAATTTGCCAAGCTCGCCGTGATTCTTTATTTAGCGAGCTACTTGACCGATAAAATTCCACGTGGATCAATACAGCAAAGTTCGATTAAATTCATTATCTTTCTCAAACCTTTATTCGTCGTCGGCTCTGTTGCCGTTCTATTACTATGCGAACCTGATTTTGGTACAACTACAGTTATTCTGGCAACCAGCTTGATCACTTTATTTCTAGTCGGTATACGTCTTGGACAATTTATATTATTGATGAGCGGTATTATGCTCGCATTGATTGGGTTAGCGATCACAGCACCGTATCGTTGGATACGCTTAACCAGCTTTTTAAATCCATGGGCGAATCAATTTGACGCCGGTTATCAGCTGACACAATCATTAATTGCTTTTGGACGCGGTGGTTGGTTTGGATTAGGTTTAGGCGAAAGCATTCAAAAATTATTTTACTTGCCGGAAGCACACACAGATTTTTTATTTGCAGTTTTAACTGAAGAATTAGGGTTAGTCGGAGCGATCGTCCTCTTACTTTTATTTGCCATTATTGTTTGGCGTGCTCTTATGATTGGGCGGCGCTGCGCTTTAACGCAGCAAATGTTTCCCGCTTATTGCGCGTATGGGATTGGACTATCAATCGCTCTACAAACAATGGTACATGTAGGCGTTAACGCAGGCATATTGCCAACAAAAGGATTGACTCTACCGTTCATGAGTTACGGCGGCAATAGTTTATTAGTCAGCACAATCATGATCGTTTTGTTATTACGCATTGACTACGAATCACAGTTAGCGCGCTTTGGATTTAGGATTCGCTGATGTTTACGCCGTTATCTTCTGAATAAGCAATGGTAGCATCTAAAGATGGACTGTAACACTTACTTTTACCACACGTCTTTGCATGAACGAATTTAGCTTCAAGTAATTTATTTAATACCTTCCCAACATATTGTGTTAATTTATATATTTCTTTAGCTACATCACTGGCTACACATTCACCTTTTCAAACAATGACTCTCAAAATTTGTTCTTCTGTTGGAGTAATATCATTGTTTTCGATGCGTGCTCTCGCTAGCTTAATTAGCATGGATTTTGCGATCCTAAGCGTCACACGATCCGTCAAATCACCAATATGCAAACTTGCCATTAATCGAGCAAGCAACCCAAAAATATAACGTAATCTTCCTTTTGTGATCTCAAAAAGATAGAGGAATACATCGATATCTATAGGCAACTCAACTTTAGCGTTAGTACGATAAAAATTAACACGCTTTAAAATTAATTGCTCAAATTCTTCTTTACTGAGCGCACCAATTTCGACTTCGTACGAAATGATATCATCTAATCTATCTACCTGTTGCGCAATAAATTTCCTTAAACCTTTATCGCCCACAAATAGCCAACTCATACCTCTGGTTTGTGAATAATCTCTTACAGCGTTAAACAGATATTTAAGATGTGCTGCATCATGAATCGCACCAATATCGAGATTATTAAGTTGAAGCAAGATGCCATTTTCATAACCTACTTGTTTAATGAGTGACACTAAATCTTCAAGATGATGTCCTAATACAGCCGCTGGCACTAATATTGGCTGAGTCACTATCCCAGCACTTTTTCCATAATTTACTCCTACTCCAAATGCTTCTACACCAAAGCTTCGATACGTTTCTGCAATGCGTATTGATAGCGCTTTAGCATTTTGAAAACGTTTATCTTGGGTAATTTCATCTGATCCGAACAGTTCAATTTATCGAACAATATTAGCGACTATTACTGATAGTAAGGTTTCAATTTGCCAATTCGGATCAACTCTAATTTCATTTCTGGGCGTAAATAATAGCTTCTCTGTCTGAAGAGAAAAACGAACATAATTAGCAAAAGAGGTCGTACCTACGCCTCGTTTTCCTTCTATGACTACCCTTCTATTCACATCGCTTAAAACATTTAGACAAGTCTTGATTTCTTTATCATGTCCGGTATAAAGCGCTAATGTTTCTATAAATATTGGCTCTGTACTTAAGGGATCTTCTTTAAAACCTAAAGACTGCCATTTCACGTCTGTTTCCTCTTTGAAATAATAAACGGCATGTATTTTTACACAGGATCCATTCTATGACAGCCTACATATTTCTGTAACACTTCAGGAATTTTAATATTTCCTTCTGCATCCTGATAATTTTCTAATAAAGCAACTAAAGTACGTCCTACTGCTAAACCTGATCCATTTAAAGTATGAATTAACTCTAATTTTTTAGTGATCGGATTACGCCAACGTGCCTGTATCCGTCGCGCCTGAAAACTTTCATAATTGCTGCACGAAGAAATTTCGCGATACATGGCCTGACTGGGTAACCAAACTTCTATATCATAAGTTTTTGCGGCAGCAAACCCCAAATCCCCCGTGCATAGAGACACAACACGATACGGCAATTCCAAGGCTTGCAAAATATATTCAGCATCGCAAGTCAATCGCTCTAATCTTTCATACGAATCCTGCGGCTTAGTAAATTGAACCAACTCCACTTTTTCGAATTGATGTTGACGGATCATCCCGCGCGTATCTTTCCCATACGATCCGGCTTCGCTGCGAAAGCACGGCGTATGACAGACATATTTTTTCGGCAATTCTTCACACGTAAAAATTCGATCACGTGCTAAATTTGTCACTGATACTTCCGCCGTTGGAATCAAATACAAATCAGCATCACCGCGCAATGCAAATTGTTCTTCAGCAAATTTAGGCAATTGTCCTGTTCCATATAAACTTTCAGCGCGCACAATATACGGAACATATAGCTCTTCATACCCATGCCGCTGATGGTGTGTATCTAACATAAACTGAATCAAGGCACGCTGTAAACGTGCTAACCAACCGGAGAGCACTACAAAACGTGCGCCCGATAGTTTAGCCGCTGAAGAAAAATCCATCGCATCCAGCGCGCAACCTAAATCAACATGATCTTTCGGCGTAAAAGAAAATTGTTTGGGTTCACCCCACCGTCGTATGATCACGTTCTCAGTTTCTGATCGACCCACAGGAACAGTGGCATGCGGCATATTAGGTAACGTTAAATTCAAAGCTAAGAGTTCTTCCTGAATATTTTTTAACTCCGTTTCAAGTGTTTCTACTTGAACGCGATCGTGAGCACACGCAATCAACTGAGCGCTTACATCATGACCTTGCGCACGCGCTTGACCCACACGACGCTCTTGTTCATTGCAACGTTGTTGCGCTTCTTGCGTTTGCATTTGCAACTGTTTACGTTGCGCCTCCAACGCTAAAATTTGTTCAATCTCAAGCACATAACCGCGCGTTGCCAAGCTTTGTTGTACGCGATCGAGATTTGTACGTAAATCATGTGGATCTAACATATAATGCGCAACCTATTATTTTATATAAACGAGCAATTATGACGGCAATCCTACTGAATGGTAAAGCGTTAGCACAGCAGATCCAAACACAGCTTAAACATGATATTAAACAGCTAAAACGCAAACCACACTTGGCAGTTATCTTAATTGGGAATGACCCGGCTTCAAACATTTATGTGCACAATAAACAGAACGCCTGTGCCTATGTGGGTATCGAATCAACATTGCATCATCATCTGACTATCGATGAGACGGATTTATTAAAACTCATAAACAATTTAAATCATGCATCCAATGTAGATGGAATTTTAGTGCAATTACCTTTGCCGCCAAATATTTCGATTGAAAAAATAGTAGATCATATTGATCCAAAAAAAGATGTCGATGGATTCCATCCTTATAACGTAGGATTACTCGCGCAAAACCGCGCACAGTTGCGACCTTGTACACCGTTTGGCATTTTACGTTTATTACAGGCGTATCACGTATCACTTACTGGATTACATGCAGTTATTTTAGGACGATCCAATATTGTTGGAAAACCTCTGGGTTTAGAATTAATGAATGCCGGCTGTACAGTAACACTCTGTCACAAAGAAACACATAATATACGCAAATACGTAGAGGCCGCTGATCTATTAATCAGTGCAACCGGTGTATTGAATCCGATCGACAGTGCATGGATTCGTGAAGCATCGATCGTCATCGATGTAGGCATTCATCGTTTACGAAATGGTAATTTACGAGGTGATTTAGATTTTATCGTCGCACGAGAAAGAACTTCTTATATCACGCCGGTACCAGGCGGTGTTGGACCGATGACTGTCGCTATGTTGTTAGAGAATGTATGGCGAGCTGGGATTACTCATCCCATGGAGAAATAACTCATAAATCTATTTCCCGTGTACACGAAGAAGCATCGCGTTTTAAATTTAGCTTAACGTGTAGTAAAGGCGACTGTCGCATAAATGTCACAAAAGTAAGAAAACTGATATTTATTCAAATGAAATCTCGCATAAAGAAGTAATCATCTTTTAGCGCTTACTGAATGCTTAGCCCCATTCTGATCTTGTAACTCCTGTAACTTATCCTGTGACCATTTCAATTCATTCTGAGCCCCTGTAAGCTTGAACTTAGCAGCTGCAAATCCCTCCTTACAATCTGTATGCCGAATATTTTCAAAATCTTTCTGAGTAGCTTTCAATTTATTTTGATCTGCTTTATGTTTCTCCAGCCACAGCTTGTCCTCATCAATCCTCGCATTTTTATATTCATTACTGACTACGTTATAAGAAAGTCCTCGATCTCGAAAACAACAATACGCCGTATACACTACCAACCCAACAAATATTACTGTAGTACAATGCGGAATAATTTGATACTTAATCGCATGTCCATTTTTCAGCGCTTGCTCAATACCATAACTCTGTATTTTTTTCAAAGCAGAATATTGCGCTATAGGAAATTTAGAATCCTCGCAAAAAACCAATCCAAGTCGATCAGGTTTTATCGTAGTTAAAAGTCTATTCGGACTAACGAAAGAACTATAGTTTGGAGAATTTCGATATACATTACGCTGATATTTATATAAATAAAAAACATCAGTTAAATCATCAACGACAGGGTTTAATAATGTCTCAAATACGTTTCTATTAAAAAATATTTTAGCCCACTCTGATCCAAACACACTCAGTGCCTTCGAATCTCTAGAATCTAATCCAAGCTGATCAAATAAGAAAAAAACTGTTATCATAATTAATCATTATTGGTTTAATTCTGGCATGATACCGTCACAGTTGGCATGACGTCCAAACTCTTACTATGATTATCTTGAAGCTTAAACGAAGAAGACCCATAAAAGCCATAATCGAGAGAACTATGCTTGTCTTTCTTCAAATTGTTTTTATCCTCTTCTATATTTTTTTTAAAAATTACAGTAGTTCGCCTATGTTTAGTAATATTAACAATAGTCGGATTTTTTTTTAGCGCTATTAGCTCTTGATAAATCAGAAATACTGCTTTATTCGTTCTCTCTAGATTTTTGCGCTGATAATCTGATTCTTTGTTCAGTTTATCTATTTGATTATTCATAACTGTTAATCGCAAATCAGTAGGGGCGTTAGAAACGATTACTTCATTAAGAACAGTTTCTTCTAGTAGCGGAGTTTTCATTTCTACAGAATCTATTGGTATGTTTTCATACTTATTGTTCAATCTTTCGTGTTCTTCTCTTCTAGCTAAATGGTTATACTGATATTTACGACAAAAATACAATCCAGCCGCTAAGCAACCAAGCAGCGCAGCCGCCCCTACCGCTACAATACCAACCAAAAGCCAAGAAAAATCCTGCGCATCATTATCTGTCGCTTTATTTGTCGTCGTCTCAGTGATATTGTCGCGTAAAGTTACAAGCTCAGCCTTTGTAAAATTCAAAACATTATGAAGTGTATTATTATTAGCAATATTAGCGAAATCAGAAGCATTGCTATAAACAGTAGAAGAAATGTCAGACACGACAGAAGGTAATGTCGTTGATATAAAGTTTTTGGATGTATCAACCACAGTACTTATATTATTAGCAATCGTCCTGTTAGTAAATTCGGTAAAAAATTTAGCAGTAGGCGTGGTAACTTGGGTAACTTGCTGCGTGATGCTCCGTGTAGTCTCTACAACAGACTGAGTGATTTCTTGAATATTTCTAAGCGTACAATCCTGCCACCAATGAGAAGAAAATGGAAATCTCTCTTTGACGTATTTAAACAATGCCTCCACAATCTTAAACTGATCTTTCTGCTCATGTCCCCATTGGGTAAATTCAGGCGCTGTGCAAAAAACAACTTTATCTGGTACTTCCTTATCTAAAGCCATACCCATACTCAATAAAGAATCATTTCCGGTTCGATTGTATTTAGGCACATATTCATAAACACAATCGCCTAGCTTCATGCCTAATTCTTCAGGTAGTTTTATTTTTTCTTTAATCAGATCGACTGATTGAAACACGGATCTAACTATAGCTCTAGCTATCCACGCCAATCCATGCGAATCGCTATTTATTTGCCCATCCCGCTGATTAATCCCATGCATATAAAAACTAAATCTAAATACGACATACATCGTTGGCATAATTCACCTTTATTATTTTTATTATTTCTTCCTTAACACGCCACTCCATAAAATTTACGCTGCTTCAAACATACCCGTACTGTTTGAAAAAATTTTAATTACATTAGACGCGTGGAGCACACGGGTTTACTAGCTCGATTGTTTCTTGATTATTGTTTGATTGATCATTCACGCGATCACAACGATTTCTGCCACAAAAATAACTCACCGCCACAACAACAGATAGAACCAAAATCATCGCACACAAAATCATCGAGCCATACTCTTTCCAAAAATCATCATGAGGCGCTAAATTATTGTCTTCTATAGATACTAAATTATTATCTTCTATTATTTCATCTGCCTGTTTTGCACACTTCCAAGCATATTCAGAATGTGATCGATTGCTTATTATTAAATAAAAATGAAAATTATTTCTGACTTTTACTGCGGGTAAAAGCCAAGCGGGCAATCCATCATGAACTAGGGTACAACCTAACTTCTCGAGTGGTTGCAAAGAACCATCTGACCACTTAAAAAGAATTTCGCATCCTATAAAATAAAGATCGGTCATATTTTGAAAGAAATTTTCCGGTGTACAAGTTTGGTTATCCTTCGACATAATTGACCAAAGTTGTTCGCCATTATTTAAGCAGCCATGCCAAACAAACAATGGTAATCGACATAATGTTTGATAATTATCGGTGATGTAATGGAGAACTTCTGAGTTATTAAAATCAAAATACGGATCAAGACTTACCATAAACGACACTCCTTTTTTATTTCTTTTATAACACAAGGCAACATAAAGGCCAAGACTTGCCGTGAAATATTTGCAGCAAACAAGAATTTATTGCCCCGATCTTATTTATGTAGTATTAATTTAGATAGGTAGTAGGTATAAAAACAAAAAGGATCAGTTGGATGAAGAACGCGATTCACTCAGTGCACGATAAATTTTTCAAGAGTTCATTAAAGTTAAAAAAAGTTGCGATCGATCTACTCAAAGTTCATTTACCCCAAGCAACGCTGAAGGCGATCGATCTAAACACACTGGAGCTGACAGAGAAAAGTTTTATTCTTCCGCAGTTGAGAGAGATCCACAGTGATATTATTTATAAAGCGTGCATTCAACAATGGAGTGTTTTGAGGATTCGGACTTAGCGCGGCACGTCATGTTCAAGCCGTTCACGTTGATCGATCTCACGGTATTATCAGATGAGGAGATCAAAGAGCATGGGTTAGCGGCGTTAATGGAAGCTTTATTGAAGCACAGTCGTGATAAAAAGTTCTTGACTATTTTGCGACGATTATTAAAAGATGAGTTCATACAGAGTGTGGTTAGACAAATAGGAGATCGAGGTTATTTTAAAGACATGCTGGCCTATATTGCCAATAAGGTACAAGCGGAGGAGCCAGAAGAGGCGTACCAATTGATCGAAGAGTTAGCAGGTTCATTTCCGGAAGACAGAGAGGCAGTGATGACATTAGCAGATTTATTGAGAGAAGAAGGCCGACAAGCAGGTATACAAAAAGGTATGGAGAAAGGGCGGCAGGTAGGCTGGGAAGAAGCAAGGTGCAAACTGGAACAAAGGCTTCGTGTCGCGGGTTCCAACCCTACGGAAATCAGCAGACTGGTCAGTTTACTTGAGCACGAAGAAGAATCGTACCAAAGCGAAGAGTAACCACGACTATATCATTAAAAAAATTCCAAATGAAAATCATCGCACAGATGGCTGTTCTACGCATTCTGTTGTTGGATTATAATCATTCAGCTTGTGAGTGAAAAAATTTGACTGAGCCATGGTTCCCACTTCTGCTTGTTTAACAGTGCATCCATCTATGTATTTTTGCAGCTCTGTTTTTAAATCCATTTTTTCTGCAAAACTAATCCAATGAATTCCACGATTCTTGTTATTACGCATAATCTTGCGAGTTACATTATCAACAAGCTTTTTTTCGCACGCTGCGTTATAAGCAATTTGCATTAAGTCGTATTGTTGTTTTTTACTTGCCGCACTTATGACAGTGTTATAGATAATCGTATCAGCAAAACCTGCATCTAGCGCTTCAATACAAACGCCCGCAGCTAAGTCAAATCGACCATTATTACCAAATGCATTCATTGTACTGCTATAAAGGTGTGAATTTTTTATACCTTTTGAAATTATAAATTTATAAATAGCCTCTATATTCTGTATATATTGAATGCTTGCGCATGCACCAAATTGTTTAATTATTTTAGATGCAGTAGATTCATTCAGACAGCATCTTTCTTTTTTCATATCAAGCAATACAGAATACAAATTACTAAGACTGCATTTTTCATTTTTCATTCGGTCATTGAAATACTGTATTCTGTTTCTCTGATAATCTTCATCACCCTCTTGCAGAGTGAGTTCCTGTAGTTGGCTAATTATTTCTTTAAAATCGGCACTTGTTGGGTTTTTTTTCTTCGCCAATTGTGATTTGGTAAAACAATCCTCCAAATTCACTGCTTTTAATTCATCTAATAAACGATTCCATTTGTTTTCTGTCGCTGTTTTCTCTATTAGAAAATAAACGCGCTTTATTACTCTTTTCTTTATTACTTTTTCCTTACTATTAATACAGACGGTGTTGAGCATCGCGATCGCATCACTGCAAGCACAATAGGCTAAATCAGCCCAACCATTTTTGTATGACTCGTCAATCATAGTAGAAAAAGTATATAGATCTGCTCCTAAATAAATCGCTGAACGATAAATCTGACGCGCTAAATTATAATAATGCAAGTCACTTATGCAATGATAATTCCTGTTACCCATACCAATGCAACGGATCATATTGTTATAAGTACTTATATTTTGATAGCCCTGTGCGCATAGGTAAGAATAAACATCCCAAGCCACAAGGCATTCGCCACGATTACCAGAAGCAGTAATCATGCTGTTATGAATCCATACTCCCCCTCTACCCCCGGCAACACCGTTATAAGTAGCAGAGTTGTAAAGCGCTACCGAACAATCGAAACGTTTATGTTGAGCGAATATACTAATTAATTTTCCTACAGCAAACTTAGTTGGATAGAGTTCTTCTTTTTTCATTTCTTCTAATACAGGACGCAGATCATCTAAATTCTCTATTTTTTTTATTGCGCGGTGGTAATTTTTATATTTTTCTATATGAGATTGTTCATACTGAACATTAAACAGTGCAAACTCCTCAATCATTTCAATAAAATAATCGCTCATTTTTCTATTTTCTCAATTTCTTACGGCATCCTGATAGTATGATTGCCTATTTATTAAAGTTTTTTTATTATAACGCGTCGATAAAATTATTTTAAAGTTAATATTTTCCTTGTCTTATTATATTGTTATGGCTCTAGAAAAATACAAACAATCATTAAGAACTGACAATGAAATTATTTCAGTTAATACTATCGCCTGTATTTTTGATCGGGTAGATTTTGTAAATTTACCACTGTCAGATCAAGACAGCATTTTAACCATGTTAGAACGTTTTCTGGATAATCCACTTGAAGAAATAGACTACATGGAAGACACTCCGGTAATAGAATATTACACAGCGATAAAAAACGGCTACAAAAGTTATTCAGATCTTGGTTGTATGTTACTTGATTTAAAAGGCGAAAAAGATTGTTTTTTTAATCAAGAAGGGTATGGATGTTGGCAATTCTTGTTGATGATAGTAGATTTCTTAGCTACGTCGCCTAGAAAAGAGCGACTTCCAAACGGTGACAAGTTGCGCCATGGTATCAATGCTGCGAGTATTCGAGCAGCTCTCGTTGAAACCCTTCATTTTAAAGCAGAGCAGATAAAAAATTTAAATGTTACGGAGAATTGGCTCGCGATGTCATTTGAGGATAGTGTATTAAAAAACGAGGAGCGCTTCTTTGTTCAAGCAATGACCTCAACCTACCCATTTATTCAAGCAATTCTCTCAATCAATAATAATTTCAATTCGGTAAATTCGACCTATTCAAAGCAATCTGATGAAATAAATATTAAATTGTTTTCTGTCAATACATTCATTCCAGGAGAGGTTGTACGAGCAATTGCGTCTGCGATTAATACAGCTCAAGGGAAGATATTGCAAAACGGACCTGCCTTTTCCACGCAATCTCCTAGTGCGTCTGCATCCAGCTTTCCTGATTTCAATAGCTATGCGAATAGATATACGTTTGCCTGTTAAATATTTAAAAAAATGCTGCCTAAATTTCCAAATTCCTCATCCATTTCCATTATGGTAATGTCGAAAGCACTTTCGAGCTGAAAGAAAGTATTTGTCGACACGAGTGTATCTTGGCCATTCAAATTATTATTTTGGCTGAATGTTTCTGGCAAATTAAAAATTTGTTGCTTTATTACTTCTCGTCGCTGATCCATTACTTCGAATCGACCCGATTTGAGCCATATTAAAAGAGGTTGCAGGTCTGTTCCACACAATGATGGATACTTCTGCCATTTCGTAGGCTCTTTCTGAAACTGCTGTATAAAACCACTCAGAAACCCAAGGCTGTAGCATTCATTTCCCTCGTTCTTATTCCCGAGTTCGACTGCCAACTCCTTTATCGTACCAATTTTATTACCTGATGCTGATATAATGGACACGCATTCATTAATAATATTTGCTTTTTCTGCTTGCGAGCATTTTGTACGTGATTTCCTTTTTTTCTGACAACTTGATTTTTCAGGTAATTTATTAGAACAATCAGAAGAGGGTTGCGGTGGGACTTTTAAATTTCCTATCTGATTCTTCATGAAATTGATCTGTTTTTCAACAGAGCATACCCAGTTGAAACATGATATCTGTACAGCAGTATCATTATTTGATTCGCGATAAGTTTTACAATAACCACCTACTTCATCAATGTTTTTTGCTAATCTATGTATTCGGTAACGCAGGCTTAGACCAGAAATTTTTAATTTGTTCATCAAGCATAAATCTGAATAATTTAGTTTACACTCACTTGTTTTTAAACTATCTAAACAATTTTTAAGAACCTCACGCAGTTCGTTTCTATCATCACTACTCAACTTAGTTTGGCGCCCATCTAGCAAATAATTTCTAATAATCCATTCTCTTACTCTTAAATCATTTGACTCATTCTTTTCAAACTCTTCAAGTTTATTTTCGTTGATAAAAGATTTATATTTATCATCTAAATAGCATTTTGCATCTTGAGTCACAGGCTTTTTAGAACATTTCAGTATCTTCGCCCACTTTAAAAGAGAAATTAAATCTTTGTGTTCATATTGATCAGGTTTCTTGTCATAATTAATTATTTCTTGGTTTATCCAACCAGACAAAGTACTGAGACTAAGATTACCTTCCTTCTCAGCCAATTCTGCTACTGAATTGATTGGCTCTTGACTATTTGCTACTCTTTCACAGCAATTCTTAAGATAGAGAAACTTTTTACCTCTCACATATTCCTTTCGCTTATCAGCTCTAAACCCTTTTCTGGCGTTCCTATTTCTTTTTGATTTACGTAATAAATCATTGTCTTTCATACAAAAGCCTTATTTTTTATTGTTTTGTCTACTATTGTTGTACTTTATTGGTTTTGATTGCAGTAACTTAAAGAATTCAAAACCAGACGATACCCTTGTAGTGTCTTGACTCGATGCTTGACTCAAATTCTCTGAGTTAGAAGTCTTACTTTTCTCACACTGTTGTGCATGTCTTACTCTGAGTCTGTTTTTTTCTGAAGCATTTCGTTTGCCCTCTAACCTATTTTCCCATTTATAAAGACTGCTTACAGAAGCGTTTCTCCTAGATTCGTTCCTTACTTTAATACATGATTGTACAGATGAAAGCCGTTCATTCTTACGAAAACGCTTAAACGCCTGAACCAGTGTTTCTTTTTCTTCATCCGTATAGTGTAAATCTTTCTTCTGCAATTTATCTAATTGACTTTTTATATGCTGAATCTGAGCCTGAATAGATAACGCCCACCTTGAACGATCTCTTAAATTGTTCGCTGTAGAAATACGTTTCATCTGATCTTCCAACTCAGTATCATTCTTGTCATCCTTATTTTTATAGCGAGTAATAGCCTCATTACGAGCAATAGCCTCATAATAGGAAACAATAGTATTATGAATATAATCAAGATAGCTCTGACACCCCTTATCTATATTATTGATAGCTTCTAGTAAGCTCTTAACTCGCTGAAAAAGAAGTTCTACATAAATATTTAACTGAATAGCTACATCAGAATAACTTACCTTATTCTGACGATTTTCTAAAACATTTAATAAATTCTCAAAATTCCTATACTTTTTTGGATAACAATGTTTGAGTATCCATGCTTTCATAGTATTTTCTTCATCGTCTCTTAGATTACTAGCACGAAAATCAATATAGTCAGTATACTTATCGTCAAACTCATCTTCTTTAGAATAATTTCCATGACCGATCGATTCGTTCATAGACTTCTTAGACGGCTTCTTACGCCTTCTTGACCACTTTAAAAGAGGAATGAACGCTTGATTGTATTGATCGCCTTCTTTACAGTATTTATCTTCTTCAGTATTCATCCAACCCCAGAAAATTCTGCAACTAAGAGTTGTTATTACCTTGCGATCTTTAAGCGTTTTAATTAATTCTCTTACTGAATTGATACTCAGTTCTGCATCTTTTATAAGATATAAAGATTCCTTAAAAATATTATTTTTCTCATTTTCTGTGTAAGATCTACTTATCACCGGTTCAAATCGAAGATTTTCTTTTGCCCATTGTAAAAGGTGATCGAAATTACCCTGTTTTATTCCTACCTCTTTTGCTTTTCCTGCTTTTTCCAGTTCTATTACTTTTTTCTTTATCCATCCACTTAAAGTCTTTGGCATTATAATCCATTCACCTAAAATCCTTGATGGCATCATAGTAGAAACTATTTTGGCTAATGCTTTTATTGAGCGAATAGAGGAATCGTTTTCAAGCGCCTTCGAACATTCTTTAAGAATCTCGTTCTGTTCCTCAGGTGTATAAAATGTGAGACGCCCTTTTTTATTATTTTTATTTTCCGGCATACAATACCTTCGATTTATTCGTTCTTATTTCTTATAACATGAAGGGTAATAATGAATGAGCATGGCATTTGTGACAAGCCTAATCTTCGAAAAACCGTTGAAGGGATTTTGTACTGTTTTGGAAAAAGTTGTTTCCTTCTACCTTGACAGTTTTTCTAAGCGTACGCACAATGAACGCGTTTGGCTATGTAGCTCAGCCGGTTAGAGCACAGCACTCATAACGCTGCGGTCGGTGGTTCGAGTCCACCCATAGCCACTCTCCCATTTTAAAGAAAATTATGGATTTAACCGGCATACAACCAACGCGCAATCAAAATTATTCGCAATGGTATCAACAAGTGATCGCATACGCTGAACTTGCTGAATCATCGCCCGCGCGTGGTAGTATGGTTATAAAACCATGGGGTTATGCGCTTTGGGAAATCATACAGCGTGAACTCGATGATCGTTTAAAAGCAACGGGCCATGTGAATGCGTATTTTCCTTTACTGATTCCTTTACATTTGATCGAAAAAGAAGCGCAACACATCGCCGGCTTTGCAAAAGAATGCGCCGTTGTTACCCATCATTGTTTAAGGGCCGATGCGGACGGTCGTTTGCATCCAGAGGGTTTACTCGAAGAACCTTATATTATACGTCCAACCAGCGAAGCCATGATCGGCACTCTGTATGCGCGCTGGATTCAATCATGGCGCGATTTGCCGATACTAATTAATCAATGGGCGAATGTTATGCGTTGGGAAATGCGTACGCGTTTATTTTTACGCACGTCTGAATTTTTATGGCAAGAGGGTCATACCGCGCATGCGACTGCACAGGAAGCACAACAAGAAGCTTTGATGATTTTAGATCTTTATCAGGAATTTGTAGAAAATGTATTGGCGCTTTCTGTCATTAAAGGAGAAAAAACAAAAGGCGAGCGATTCCCTGGCGCACTGACAACTCATTGTATCGAAGCGATGATGTATGATCGTAAGGCGTTGCAAGCAGGTACTTCACATTTCTTAGGACAGAATTTTGCGAAAGCGTATGATATTCGCTTTACGGATCAAACAGGACAACTACAATCAGCCTGGACCACATCATGGGGTGTATCCACTCGTCTAATCGGCGCCGTGATCATGACGCACAGCGATGATCATGGGTTAGTACTTCCACCCACTTTGGCGCCTTATCAGATTGTAATTTTACCGATTTATCGTACACCGGACGATCAAGCGCGTGTTCTAGCACAGTGCCAGGAACTTAAAGAGACTTTAAGCAATGAAACTTTCCGTAGAAAACCAATTCGAGTTTTCATTGACGATCGTCCCTTACGCGGTGGCGATAAAAATTGGCAATGGATCAAAAAAGGCGTACCGATCCGTTTAGAAATAGGACCGCGCGATCTAGACAATGATACGGTTTGTATAAGACGTCGCGATCAAGCATGCAATGAAAAACAAATACTTCCAAAAACGCAATTCATAGCACAAGCGGCAAATCAACTGAACGCGATGCAAAATCAGCTTTTAGCACAAGCTCATGATTATCGCCGCATACACACGCATGAAATTAGCTGCCTTCCCGACTTCATTCATTTATTTGCAGAAAAAAACCAGCCAGGCATTCAAGGCGGCTTTGCCTTATGTTACGCAGATGATAATGAATGGGTAGAAAAACAAATTAAAGCCTTAGGTGTTACAGCACGTTGTATTCCTTATGATCAGGATGAAAACGAAGGCGCTTGCATCTTCACAGGAAAAATAGTTCGTAAGAAAACTGTGTTTGCTAAAGCGTATTAATTTTTAAGCATAAACAACAACGCGAGGTACAGGAGGTACAGATGGTCTATCAGCGCTATTATGAGGAGTACTTTGAAAAGAATTATATCCAGAATCATGACCTTTATCATCTTTAAAAAATCGCTCTTTAGTTTCTTTGCTTTTATTCATAAAAATTTCGGTTGATTCTTTTTTTGCTTGCAATTCTCTTAACTTATTTAGCTCTCTTTTTGCCTCCATAAGCACCCATTCTTTTCTTGTTCTAACATCTTCAAGTTTTTTTTTATATAGCATTTCTTTTACTTCGATTTCCCATTGCTCGTAAACTAAAATCTCGCGCAATGTAGTATCAAAAGCGTTCACAAGCAGATTCACATTGCCCAATCCAGGCATTAGCTCGCTGGTTTGTTTGAAAAACTTTTCTGATTTTTCTAAGTTATTGCGGAGCTCTTCACATGTTTCATTCTCAAGTATTATATTTGCATGTTCTGTAATAAGTTTTCGACATAATTTTTGCAATTTTTTTAATTCTTTACTCATTTCGGCAGGTATATTATCTACAAGCATCAACTGGCTTTCTTCTATAAAAAGTCTTCTTATGTTTTGTACCTCTGCTTTCAATTCATCTGTTATTACATCAGAATTTTTTGAACAATGAAGCAAAATTTTACGAAACCGCAGGACGACTTCTTGACTTGCGTAGTGCCCATAACCTTCTATATAGCGTATGAACTCCGGTAAATGCGCAGACGATTTAGAAATTTTTAGTAGTTTTTCCTCGCTTGGCATCTCATTTCGATTAATAAATTCCTTTCTAGATAACGCATGTCGATCGAGAACTATCTTGAGCACAGCGCCTTCTTTAACGCTTAATTTAAAAGCTTTCTCCAGATTTTCCACACGTTTAATAAGGCTATTTATTTTGCGTTCTTCTGCCTGTAGATCCTCGATCGTATCTTTTTGCTTGCTTGATCTTAATGCTGCGTCCTCTGCTATTTTTTGCAGTGTGTTTGTTACTCTAGTATTAGCACGCTCTACATAACCGGGTGATCGTACGCTATGAAATGAAGTCGATTGTGAAACAGCTTTAGATTTTTTTGCTGCCATATATAAACTAAAACTAGCGGAAGGTAAAAAATCTTTTATTTTTTTATTGCCTTTTAAAAGCTTCGCCTGTTTTTTATGATTGAGTCGAAGCGATTTATGAAGATTTCTACTTAGGCATCTAAGATATTTTTCACAGAATTTTTCATCAAATGACTCCTCCTCTAATTCCAGGGCCGACTTATCTAATCCCTTTAGATGGTAGTTTATAAGTACAAGCAGATCCTTCAACCATCTAATTCCATCATAATCAAAGTAGTTCCTAAACTGTTCATTGGTATATTTTTGATACTCACTGCTTTTCTGGTAATGAAATAGCTTACCTTTAAAAAAACCAGCAAACTGCTCTAGCAAAGAAACAAAAATTGTTGATCCATGATAAGTGGTTGAATCGTACGAATATATTTCCGTCCCTTCCTCACGTGGCCCTTGTATAAAATCGACTATAGTACGTAACATCTTTACGAACTCTATCTCACCACCCGATGCAAGCTGGCAATTTACCTTACTGAGCTTTAGGTCTTCGTAAAATATTTCTATAAATTCTCCAGGAAGCATTAGATAGTAATTCACTTTTTCTTGTAGGCTTCTTTTTTTTATCTCATCTTCTTGTGCATTTTTCAGTATTTCTTGTATTATTTCACTTTGTTTAAACACTTCAAGTTCATCGGCCAGCTCATAAGCACGTTCTCTAAAAGCGATATACTTACCCAGATCATAACCTGGCTCCTCGGGCAACAATGCCGTGTATTCTTGTAATTCAGACGGCTTAAAATCGTCTTGTCCTGGTAGCAACAATTCCATTGCTATCAATTTTTTTTCAAATGCACTGTTTTCATCAAAGATCTTTTGAAGTTTTATTTCTAGATTTATCTTTTCAAGATTATTCGCAAAAGTCTGGACAAATTCATCGAATCGTTGAGCCATAGTAGAATCAGTAGCCCACTCTTTCATAGCTTTACCGAACGCCAGTCTATCTTTCTTGGATTTCAAATTAGGCGCTACTTTAATAATCTTTCCGTTTTCTTTCACTGGAATACAAAAATCAAGCTGGGAAAAATTTATATCAAATTGAGACCTAACATCTTTCGTACCGATTGCAATGTGGTATATCCGATCCGAAATCATCATTTTTTCAAAAGCATCGTACAGCACAGCAGGCGTAAGTGTAACTCCAAGTTTATCTGCGTCACGAAACTGATGAGTCGCTAATTCTATTTTTTCTAAAAGCATCAACTCATATTGATCGAGATCCTCGAGATTTTGATCCTCGATAAATCTTTTAATGCTATTCTGATCATCGGCTATCAATGAAGGTCTCTCATTGACCTGTTTGAAAACATCGACCAATTTAGAAATCTGTTGCTCTAATTGTTCTATTAGTTTACGCACTGCCTCTTCGTGCTCTTTTTGCAAACTTAGCAAGACTGAGCGTGCTCCTATTACCTTTCCCCTGTGTTCCTCACTTAAATCATTCAACCTTTTTAATACTTCTTTTAGGTTATTTACTAATTCTGATATTTTAGAATCAGACGTTTCATTTAAGCTCTCCTGATTCACAGGTTTTTGCCCAGCAAAATGACTGACGCTGTTCAGAAACGCCTCAAATTCCAAAGACATTTTAACTAATTCAGCTTGTAAATGAGCTATTTTCTCTTTTGTCCCATCAACAGTCGAACAGAGAGCATTAATACTTTTTAAAATCGTTTCTACTGCAACAGTATGATTTTCTGGCAAAACTTGAATTTTTTTCGTTTGTATGGATTTAAACGCTTTTGTATTAGCAGCGCGCGGTTTTTTAGGTTTGTGATTATTAGTAGGCATAACGCATACCTCTAGTTTTTATTGTCTGAATAAGATTTAATATACTTAAATAAAACATGATCGTAAAATATTCAGTACATTTTCTCATTTTAGATTATTTAATTTTTTCTAAACTGCGGTGGAATTTTATATGCTCAGATCCTCTACTTTTTTTGATAATGAAGAATCTAAACCTGTTCAAAGCACGGCAGACGCCATAGATAAATGGAGAAAAATCTCAGACCATTATCTAGTTGACCCAGAAGAGATATATAAAGCATTAGCGACGACGGGATATGGATACTACTCCATACCTGATGAATGTTTGGGTACTTTTAATTGGTCTATTAATGCCATTAATGCTGGTAAAAAAATTACTCCCTCTTACTCCCTCTTTGTTTATACATCTGATTTCAATAATAAAAAAATTATTGAAAATATAATCGGTGATAGTGCTAATCCCACATCATTGGGTGATTTTCTCAGTGGAATATACAAATACAAAGATGATGGCATAGTAATCTTCAATCCTGATCCTGAAGCACCTTTTCATACTATTATTACTGGTTTTGAAGCACTACCTGCGGGTCTCCAAAATAGTTTTGTCGCAGATAAAATGGAACTAGAAGATAACATGGAACTGGATGAAGTGGATCTAAATAAAGCTCACACAGCTGCAGTTTTCAATTCGTTAACTACACACGAACCAGTCACACCCGCCGGAAAACTTGTATTTCAACAACACTTTAAAGAAAAATTATCTGTTCAAGTTCCATTACGAGTAGATGATACAGGGATGGAGCTGGAAGTCGATTATAAATCACTCACAGAGATGACGACAATTTCTGCAAATGAAGCACCTATACCCGATAAGGTTTGGAACGCAATAAAAGCACTTGAACTACCAGAACGACCAATGAAAACCGTTCAAGAAACAGAAGAAGAGAAAGAAAAGAAAAAATGCACTCCTGTTCTATCGCTGTAGAGTTCGTTGATCTATCGCAGCTATTTTTTCAATAATTAACTATAACAATGAGGGTATATGGAACAGCAACAAGCAATCGAATCTACCACACTGAGACTCATCGAAAATACACAAGATATGATTCAGAAATTTCGTAATCTCTTAATACAGCACCAATACGAACCAGAATTACTTAGCGATGCCGATGCAGTGCGGACTTGTCTGATAGGTAATGGGTATGGCTACACTGCCATTCATCCAGATAATTTACATGTTGTTAATCTTCATGTTATGGATGATATGGGATTCAATAACACGTATCATTTTTTAGTCTGTGGAACTGAGGATACCCTCATAGATTTAGTCGGAGATCCTATATCAAGAACAGGGCAAATAGAGGAAGTGCCTCTTTTTAGTAATTTTCTCAGTGCGGTATATGCACACAAAGATGAAGGTATAGCACTCCTAAGTGCCGATCCTGCAGCGCCTTTTAACGTTATCAATGAGTTTAATCAAATTCCTGCAAATCTTGACAACGGAACTTCAGAATCAGAAATGGAAACAGATCAAAGCAGCACAATAACGCCTGCTGCAGAATATGTATTTGAAGCTTTCTTTAAAGCTCCATTGTTGCAAGCTAACTGTCAATTACCCATTGAAGAAGGCGAAAAAATTAACTATGGAAAGCTTGATGATATGATAAATATTTGTGAAATTGAGCCAGGGGTTGACTTAGACGCAATGGAAGAACAATTTCAACTAGAAAACCAAGCAGCAAATCAACAACTAGAACAAATTATTATATGTAATGGGAATGAGGTTCATGTCCAAAATCTCTCAAATTTTTATGCTGATGTACGCATGGATTCAGAATCAGAATCAGAATTAGAATTAGAACCGCCACAATACGAAAGATGACAGGCTGACTTTATGACTACAAACTCAATATTCTCTGTAACGTAGCACGCACACCAGACCACTGTGCTTCTTCAGGCAAAGCTTCTATGAAGATTGCGCTAATTTTTTTCTGCAAGCACACATGGAGTTTCTCGTATAACTGCTGTGCATAGTCTCTCACTGACTCTGGCATAGTGATCCAAAACAATTGTGGATGTACGATCAAAACAGGACGACGCGCTAGTATTGCAATGCAACTATTTTTTTCTAAATGAGAAAGCAGTTGCGTTAATTGTGTTTCTAGATCGTTTGGCTGAATCGACTGTATTGCTGATGCTTTAGACATCGTTTGTGCTGTCATCTCCACTTCGGAAACACAGGAACGAATCTGCATTTTTGTCAATGCTGCTTCACGCAAAAGACGTGGCGGGTACGTACACACATCCACTAAGGTGGATTCAATGCCGAGAGAACAAGAACCTGCATCAATAATATAATCAATCTCAGCGCCCAAATAATCACATACATGGTTTGCCGTGGTTGGACTTAATTGATGCGTACGATTCGCCGAAGGGGCTGCCAAACCCAAAGGAAAATAATCAAGAATAGCACGCGTGATCGCATGATCAGGCAAACGTAAAGCAATGCTTTCACTCATACCTAACAGGCAGGCAGCAGACGATTCAGCACGTTGTAGCACTAAAGTTAAAGGTCCAGGCCAAAAATTCTGTATCAAACGCTGTCCAACATCAGGCAGCGATTTAGTCCAATAGTTTAAAGCATCTGTATTGGGTATCAGCACACTCAAAGGATGATCGTGATTGCGTTTTTTAATCCGAAAAATACGCGCAACCGCTTCTAGTTTCTGTACATCACAGGCTAAGGCATAAACGGTTTCTGTCGGCAAAGCGACAACGCCGCCTTGTTTTAACAGACGAACGACCGTTTGGATCTGTGTGATCATTTATTTATTTTTTGGTAAGAGGGGCAGTGACGCGTTATTTGTAAAAATGCCTGTAAAATTTAAACGCTCCTCCTCTCTAAAGAAAACAAGCTTCTGTGTTGTGTTTGTATGAATTTTAGCGTTTTCAACGTTCGAAGCATTTTTTAGAGCAGTCAATTGACTGCGCTGCTTCTGCGCTGCCTTATTTTTGACTGACTCAAACCATTCCATAAGCAGATCAATATTCACTGCACGTAATGGCTTATACTTCTTTATCGTTACTAAATTCTTCATAAAACCATGCAAAGTATTAATAGGCACACTATTTTTTTCGAGTTTTTTAGCTAATTCATCCACTGTACCTATTGTACCACCCTGCTTCTCTACAATTTCCAAACATTCCTGAATAACATTCGCTTTTACTGTATTCGAGTGTCTCACTCTTTTTTTAATTTCTCTGTCTTGAGGACTTAATTTTTTACCCGATACATCAGAATGTTTAAGGTTTCTTTCTTTAAGTCTATCTATCAGCTCTTTTATTATCCCGATCTGTTTTTGAATAGATTGTGTCCATAAAAATTGATTTTTCTTCTCCTCCAATGCTTTCAATGCTTTAATTGTGGCTTTTCTGAAATGAAGATCAGCACGATTGGGCTCAATATTCTTCTGAGATGAAATAACATCCTGAAGATGATTAGAATAATTTTTACAATATATTTCCACTTCATTGATATTTTTTACCAATGCCTGTACTCGATACATTAAACTTTGGATTGAAACATCTAGCTTATTAGTAACTATCAGATTCTTATAAGTTATCTTTCCGGCAATGTTTTCTAAACCACTGAGGCAATTTTTAAGCATGCTACACAGTTCTTCCTTACTAAAAAGACGTAATTTAGCGGCTGTTACCTCTCGCAAGGAATTATGAATAATCCATTCTCTTGAAAATAAAGATGAGCTTACCTCTGTTTCCCCATACATCTTAATAAAATGCTTGTACCCTTGCTCCATATAGCGTATGGGATTTTTACCACGTTCTGGATCACTTTTCCAAAAAAACATTGAATCGTCATCTTCATTCTTAGGAGAGTTATTTCCTTGTTCAACCCGATTACTGACTCGCTTTTTCGGATATTTGCGTCTCATGTTCCATTTTAAAAGAGGCATTAAATTTCTGTGTTCACACTCATATTGTGCTTGATTTTTTTGCCAATCAGATATTTCATTGGCTACCCAACGATTCAAATTAACTAACTTAACCTCAACCTTATTCGCCAATTCAGTCATTGAATCAACAGACGATGATTCATCTTGCACTATTTTCGAGCAGGCATCAAGAATAGCGAGCTTACGTTCTCGCGGATATTGCGTTAATTTTTTTCCAGGCCGAAATCGCTTCCCTAGAAACTTAAAAAGTGGGATTAATGCTATTTCACTATAGTCTTTTTCATTTTTTAGCCATTGATCCCTTTCTTTTTTTATCCAACACGATAATCTTTTGGGTTTGATATTAATTTTTTCAGCCAACGCTCTCACTGAAGGAAAACAAGCTCGTCCCTGAGTATCGCATTCTCGTATTAGAGCGGAGCAAATCTTAAGATATTTGAGCCTTTCTCCTTTCTTCATATACTTTATTGCCGTTTCCTTTATTAATTTTAGGGTTTATTGGGTGGCTTATTGTGATCATAAAAATCTATTGTTTTCAGTTGGAACGAATTAAAAAATTTAGATGCATCCCACGTAGATTTTTCTATAAGCTGTTCTGGACGCCATGAAAATTTAGCAAGCTGACTTTTTATATGCTCACACGCATCTATAACATCGTTAAGCCACGAAGTAGAAGCTTCATGTAGTTTTCTATCAGTAAGATCTATTGAATTAAGAAAATTATTTACCGTCTGAAACTGTCCTGCTTCTAGTTGATTTAAATACTTTTTAAGAATATTGTGTTCTCGACTTTTAAAACTTAATCGAAATTTGGTGAAATTATTCTTCCATGCTTCACTGGTATGATACTCTTTTACATGATCCGTTAAAATCCAATCTATTAAGTAGTATCTCGCAAGCATCATCTCCCTTTTCCCTTCGACTTCTACGCGAAAACGGATGTGTCGATGAAAATCAGTATGTTTATTATTTAAATAATGTCTTAAGTAGATTTTTAGTTGATCATCAGTAGGATGCTTCATCTCTTCAAGAATGGCAGATTCAACACTATAGCTATCATACTCATAACTACAGCTATCATACTCATCTAGTTTTTTTTACTCGGTTTTCTTCAGAATCATCTGACGTCCTTAACGATAACCATTCAACAAGAGGAGCTAAGGATTTCATAGTATGATATTCTCCTAATGCTCCTTTATGCTTTTTTAACCGTTCGCACCAACCCCATACAGTTCCTAAAGGATATTCTTTAGCTTTAGGATATACTTTGGCTCTATGTTCTCTGGCTTCATCAAACAATTGAGTAAATAAATAGTGTTTCTTAGTTTTTATAATCACTGCACATTGTTTTAGAAACTTTAATTTTTCATTCAATGAATATGTTTGTCTTACTTTCATTGTGCTTATTATTTTTTTACGCATTGATTTAAATTAAAAAGACTTGGTATCACTCTTTAAAGTAAAAATACCTGTAAAATCTAAACGCTCCTTCTGATCTTTGAAGAAACCAAAACTCTGTGTGTTTGTATGAATTCCAACGTCCGAAGTATTTTTTGTGTCAGCCAATTGACTGTGTTGCTTCTGCATTACCTCATTATTTTGGATTGATTCAAACCAGTTCATAAGAGGAGTAAGATCTACTTCACATAATAGTTTATACCGCTGCAATGTTGATAAATTCCGCATCAAAGCATTCAGAGCCTTAGTAGATACAGAAGAGTTGCTTTTGAGTTTGAGTTTTTGAGCTAATGCATCCATTGTACCAATTGTACCGCCCTGTTCTATTACAATCGTCAAACATTCCTGAATAATGTCCGCTTTTTCTTTATCCCGGTACCTACATCTTTTAAATTTCTTTTTTCCTTGAAGGCTTAATTTTTTACCTGATACATCGGAATGAGAAGGTTTGGATGTTGCCGGAAGTTTATCTATC
>Ga0206946_1045_pt1 | contig 45919 bp, 31 predicted proteins | sample Alteio_BWOrgHeat_2_FD_152965 | JGI IMG/M metagenome (GOLD analysis project Ga0206946, IMG submission 152965) | Enriched cells from forest soil in Barre Woods Harvard Forest LTER site, Petersham, Massachusetts, United States -... | ecosystem: Environmental > Terrestrial > Soil > Temperate forest > O... | reverse complement strand
TAGCCCTTACAGCGACAGATAGCGCCACTCCGATTTCACATGCCGAGTATTCCGTCGATGCGGGGCCATGGCAATATGTAGAGCCTGTCGGCAAGCTCTCCGATTCACTGACAGAACACTATGACTTCGAGGCACAGATCAAACCGCAACAACCGGCCACGCTGGCACCTGTGAATCCCGCGGAACATCTGGTCACGGTGCGAGTCTACGACCGCTACGAGAATGCGGCCGCAGCAAAGGCAGTCGCCCGGTGAGATTTGAGCTTTTTGTCGCAGCGCGCTATCTGCGTGCTAAACGCCGCCAGGCCGTTGTCGGGGTCATTACGGCCATCTCCGTGGCTGGTGTCGCGGTTGGTGTAGCCTCCCTCATCGTCGCACTTGCGATTACCAACGGAATGAGTCGCGATCTGCGAGAAAGGCTTCTCAGCTCAACCGCGCATGTGCTGCTCCTGCGCGTGCAGAGCGACGGTATCCACGACTGGCGCGAGCTCACAGACCGCTTGCGTCATTTGCCGCATGTGACTGCGGCTGCTCCAGGACTGTATGAACCCGTCCTGGTGTCGCGTGGCGCACTCTCTGGCGGAGCGGAACTGAAAGGTATCCTCCCGCAGGAAGAGCGGGGCGTCAGCGACCTGCTTTCGAATATCACACAGGGCAGCGCCGCCGCGCTTTCGCAGCCCGCAGATGCGGCACCCGCCGACGATGTGAATCGTGCCACTCCGCCGCTGGTGATCGGCTCCGATTTGGCGAATACACTGGATGCCAAGGTGGGCGATACGGTCACCGTGACCAGCCCGCAGGGCGAGTTAACTCCCTATGGTCTGGTTCCGAAATATCAGCGGTTTCAGATTGCAGGCATTTTCCACTCCGGCTTCTATCAATATGATTCGAGTTTCGGTTTTGTCCGTCTGTCAGACGCACAGCATCTTTTTGGAGAGCCGGATGTCGTCTCAGTGATCTCTTTCAAGGTCGACGATTTGTACCACGCCGATCGTATTGGCAAGCAGATCGAGGAGGCTGCCGGCCCCGGATTTGAAGCAACGAACTGGATGGAGCAAAACCGGGAGCTCTTCCGCGCATTGAAGCTCGAACAGGTAGTCACCTTCATTGTCATCGGTCTTATCGTGTGCGTGGCGGCGCTTAATATTCTCATTGCGCTGACCATGATGGTGATGGAGAAGACGAAGGATATTGCCGTGTTGATGTCGCTGGGTGTACAACCGGGCCAGATTCGTCGTATTTTTCTGATGCAGGGATTTCTTATCAGCCTCCTGGGTACAATTTTCGGCCTGGTTCTCGGATACCTATTGGCCTGGGCCGGTGGACACTATCGATTCATCCATTTGTCGGCGGATGTCTATTCGATCGATTACCTGCCCTTTTCACCCCGCCTGAGGGATGGATTCATTGTCGCCGCTGTGTCCCTTGGAGTATCGCTTCTGGCCACGCTCTACCCCTCAAGTTCCGCGGCACGGGTCCTTCCTGCCGAAGCATTGCGATATGAATAGAGGAGCAACCCGCGGAAGCATCCGCGCCTCGAATCAGCGAATGTTCGCTCGGCCTGTATATTTTGTTCGAAATACCTTCAATTCCGCCGCCTGCATGCTCCTTATCTGCCTGCTCGTTTTTACTTCAGGACGGTTTTGTTTCGGATATTCGGTGTTGACCCATCAACAAATGATCGATTTTGCGTGGGCTGGCTCGATCAGGCCACTGCTGCTGGAACGCTATCCAAACACGACAGCGGCGCAATTGCGCGAAGCGCAGGCCTACGCCTATGGGGGTTGCTCGATTCAGGACGCGGGCTATTATCCTTTTGGCGAAATGTTTTTCAGCGACCTGCTGCACTACATTCGCACAGGCGATTTTGTCGCAAGTCTGATACGCAATGCGCATAACGTGGATGAACTGGCCTTTGCATTAGGCGCGCTCTCGCACTATGTCGGAGACAGTGTTGGCCACCATGATGCCGTCAATCCATCGACGGCCATTGTGTTTCCGAAGCTCGCACTGCAGTATGGACAGTCCGTCACTTATGACGAGAACCCGCACGCACACGTCCGGACGGAGTTTGCCTTTGATATCGATCAACTGACGAAAGCACATTTAGCTCCCTCAGCTTATTTGCATCACATTGGCCTAAAAATCTCATTCGACCTGTTGGAAAGAGCGTTTTACGAAACCTACGGGTTGCACCTGCCACAGGTGCTCGGAAATAAACGGCGCAAAGCAGTGATGGAGTCCTATCGCTTCTCAGTGCGCAGTTTTCTGCCTAATTTTGCCTATGCGGAAGCGTTGATTCACCAGCACGATTTTCCACCCGATTCGGATACGGAAGAATTTCAAAAATTTGACAAGCAACTACAGCTTGCCGACTACAACAACGGCTGGCAGAATAGCCGGAAAAAACCTGGAGTCAAGACACATTTGCTTGCTTTTGTCGTCATCATCGTGCCGAAAATCGGTCCGATGTCCTATTTAGCGATTAAGATTCCAACCGACGAGACACAGGCCAAGTACGTGGCCAGCGTAAACCTGTCGTTAGACATGTACGAAGGCCTGCTGGATCACCTGCGCGAGTTCCCTGCCCAGACTCCAGAAGCCATAATGCACCTGGATAACCGTGATCTCGATACCGGATATATCGTGCAACCGGGAGGGTATCCTCTGACGGACAAGACCTATGCCAAGCTGCTGACCCTCATCACGGCAAACCCGGCGCAGCCAACCCCATCTGGGCTGAAACACGACATCCTGGCTTATTACTCGGATCCGAATTCCCCCATCATTACCAAAAAAAATGCAAAAGCCTGGAAGAATGTCCAGGATCAGCTGGCGATTCTGCAGGGCATGCCGGTAGTGCCAATCAAGTAAGAGGTCGGATCATGCTGTGTTATGCATGGATTTCGATACGCCGCGAAAATATCTCAAAACCCGCAAAGATTGACGGAAATGTTTGGCATGGCAACTGCAACTATTTCTCTGAAAAGTTGTTCGAACGAAGCACCATAGATTGAACTTATGTGCACGTGGACGAAAAAACGGACGATCTTGTGCTTCCTTTTTGGTGTCCAACAGTGGTAGAGGTAAGTATGGGAACCTTCTCCGCCAGCTCGACGCCTCCATCCGCGAATCAGGGATTTGCTGGCCTGAGTCCTTTGGGAGACGCCGCGCATCCATTAGTGCAGATAAAAAACCTGCGCAAGGAATACACGACCGGGCGCGGAAAGCTGGTGCTGTTTGAAGGGCTTAGTTTCGATGTCGCGCAAGGCGACCTGTTAGCCATCGTAGGCCAATCGGGAGCGGGAAAAAGCACACTTTTGCACATTTTAGGTGCTCTTGATACCCCCTCTGACGGTGACGTATACTGCGCCTCAATTCCTTTGAGAATTCTATCGACCAAACAGGCCGCAACCTTCCGCAACCGGGAGATTGGCTATGTCTGGCAATTTCATTATCTTTTGCCCGAGTTTACGGCGCTGGAGAATGTGGCGATGCCTCTTCTGGCGCGCGGCATGCGAAAAGCGGACGCCTGTAAAAACGCGGCAAGATGGCTGCAGGAAGTGGAACTTGGCGATCGCGTCGAACACCGGGCGGGCGAGCTTTCGGGCGGCGAGCAGCAGAGGGTTTCACTGGCGCGCGCCCTGGTCACGCAGCCGAAGTTGTTGCTGGCAGACGAGCCGACAGGCGATCTGGACAGCGGAACAGCCGATCTGGTGTTTGGCTTGATTGAACGGCTTCACCAAAGTCATCATTTAACGTCTATTATCGTGACGCACAATATGGCGCTTGCACGGCGATGTAGCCGGGTTTTACGACTCGAAAAAGGCCGAGTTGATGCACTAAATCCGCAGGAGGTATAGGCGGATCGAGTACGACCGGAAGGAATGGCAACAGACTTCCCGGGTAAGCGGGATGGATGCGAAAGCGTCCACACCAAAGGCCGCTCTTCACTGGGCCAGTTTTCAAATAGGTTGAGAGCGGCGGCAAGGGATGAAGACATCTGCAGTTTGCGAATGAACCCTCCAAAGAAGGGTATCGGGCTGAATGGCTCGAAATTCGACAAAGGCAGCAGGTCTTCGTAGGGGGAATATGTTCGAACGCTATACAGAAAAGGCACGTCGCGTCATATTTTTTGCACGGTATGAGGCCAGCCAGTTTGGCTCCCCGTACATTGAGACCGAGCATCTACTGCTCGGCCTGTTGCGTGAGGACAAGGCGCTGACCAACCGTTTTCTACGGTCACATGCGTCAGTAGAATCCATCCGGAAGCAGATTGAAGGGCATACAACGATTCGGGAGAAGGTTTCAACTTCTGTCGATCTTCCTCTTTCCAACGAATGCAAGCGCGTACTGGCCTACGCGGCAGAAGAAGCGGAGCGGTTGTCGCATAAACACATCGGAACGGAACACCTGCTCCTGGGGCTGCTCCGGGAAGAAAAATGCTTTGCCGCTGAGATTCTGCATGAGCGCGGGCTGAAATTGCTGGCCATCCGTGAGGAATTGGCACGAGCGACGCAGGAAAAAGCACCGGCACAACAGCGTAATCGTGAGTCCAGCTTATTGGCTGAGTTTTCCCGCGACCTGACACAGGCCGCGATGGACAATCAGCTTGATCCACTCGTAGGTCGCGATCAGGAACTGGAGCGCGTCGTGCAGATTCTCTGCCGCCGCACCAAAAATAATCCGGTGCTGATCGGTGAGCCCGGCGTGGGTAAGACTGCGATTGTTGAGGGCCTTGCCCAGCGCATTGCCGACGGCGACGTGCCCAGCTTCCTTGCCGATAAGCGCGTGCTGGCACTTGATCTCTCGCTCATTGTGGCAGGAACGAAATATCGCGGCCAGTTTGAAGAACGGTTGAAGACGATCATGAAGGAGTTGATGGAAAATCAAAACTCCATCATCTTCATCGACGAATTGCACACGCTGGTTGGCGCAGGCTCGGCTGAAGGCTCACTCGATGCAGCCAATATTCTCAAGCCGGCGCTTTCGCGTGGCGAAATTCAGTGCATCGGCGCAACCACGCCTGCCGAATATCGCAAATCCATTGAAAAAGACCGTTCACTTGAACGCCGCTTCCAGGCTGTGAAAGTGCCCCCACCCAACGAAGAAGATGCAATCAAGATCATCATGGGTATCAAGGACCGCTATGAAAAGTTCCATGCGGTCAGCTACACAGATGATTCGATTACGTTTGCGGTCTCGCATTCGAACCGCTATATTCCCGACCGTTTCCTGCCCGACAAGGCGATTGACCTGATCGACGAAGCAGGTGCGCGGGTCAAGTTGCGACAGACTTCCCTGCCCGAAGAAATTACGGAGGTCCACAAGCGGATCAAATTCATCGTGCACCGCATGGACTCAGCCATCGCCAACCACGAGTTCGAGAAGGCGCGGTTTTACTCCGACGAAGAGCGCAAAGAACGCGAGAACCTGCGTGGACTGCGCGATAAATACCATCTCGACGACTCGGCAGCCGGTATCGTCTCGCGTGAGGACATTGAAGATGTCGTCAGCCGCTGGACAGGGGTTCCGATCACTTCAATCAAGGAAGAAGAGACGCAAAAACTGCTGCGTGTGGAAGAAGAGCTGCACAAGCGCGTTATTTCACAGGAAAAATCCATCTCGGCCCTGGCCCGCGCCATCCGGAGGTCGCGCGCAGGTCTGAAATCGCCACATCGGCCTATCGGATCGTTTCTATTCCTGGGTCCGACAGGCGTGGGCAAAACGGAAATGGCGCGCACGCTGGCGCAGTTCCTCTTCGGCTCAGAGAAGGCGCTCATCCGCTTCGACATGTCGGAGTTTATGGAAAAACATTCGGTGTCGAAGCTCATTGGCTCGCCTCCGGGATACGTTGGCTACGAGGAGGGCGGCCAGCTTACCGAGCGCGTCAAGCGTTCGCCGTACTCGGTGGTTCTGTTGGACGAGATCGAGAAGGCGCATCCGGATGTCTTCAATATCCTGCTGCAGGTCTTTGAGGATGGTCAGCTCACGGACGGCCTCGGCAACACGGTCGACTTCAAGAACACGATCTTGATCATGACCTCGAACATCGGCGCACGTCACCTGCAGCGCAAGCAGGGACTGGGTTTCCAGAGCGACCGGGAAGACCTGGTTGTCGACAAGGTTGAGGAGCTGGTCAAGAATGAGGTCAAGCGTACATTTAATCCGGAGTTTCTCAATCGCCTTGACGAAATCATCATCTTCCAGTCGCTCAGCGATGCGGACCTGATCCAGATTCTCGAATTGCTCGTTCAGCAACTCAATGCGAATCTGGCGCAGAAGGCCATTACCATCTCGGTCAACGATGACGCCAAGAAATGGATCCTCGAAAAGACCCTGGTGGATCGTTCCTATGGAGCGCGCCCATTGCGCCGCGCGCTGCAACGGTACGTGGAGGACCCGCTGTCAGAGGCGTTGATCGCAGGACATATCCTCGACCGTCCCGCATTTCTCGAGGTGTATCTCGGGAACAACCAACTCTTCTATCGTCCTGTTGGTCTCGAAGGCGAAGTGAAGACAGAAGGCGTGCTGCTCTTCAGCAACTAAACTGAAACCACTCAAACACTCTCGCAAACCCCGCCATTCCTGGCGGGGTTTGCTGCGTTTGTGCCTTCCATCTGATCTCTTCCCGGCATCCGCCCTTCATGAAACGATATGCGGCTATGCGTCACTAGACTACGTATGTTCGGACTCACAGGCTTAGGCGAACACTCCATCCTGTGTCCCATCGTTCTCAGTGTGAGGTTCTGCTATGGTCGTTTTTCTCATTCTGTTAATTGCCGCCTTTCTGCTTGGTAACCGGATCGGGCTTTGGCTCTATCGGCTGTATCCGGTTGCGCCCGCGAGTGAGATGCAGCCTGCCTACCAGAAGGAATTGCAAACAGCACCGCGACGTCATAATCGATAGATATGATTTGTGCATTTGCCTGCACCCTCACTGTTCAGGCGGATGGTTCTATGCGCAACAGCTTCATGAACTGCTCAAAATCCGGGCGCACTTTCAACAGCTCAGGTTCAAGCGTAGTCAACGTGGCGATGCCGATCCATTTGCTGCTTCTGATGTAGTGCTGCACCTGGATGACGACCATTTGGTTCATGGGCTGATGCTTTAGCATGAGCATGGCACCTTCGTCAGCACCGGGAAACTCCAGCGGAGCCGGGCCTGCGATGAGCGGCTCCAAAAATGTCCGCTTCATGATCGTGATTTGTGCCTGAATGTAAAAGATGAGCTTATCACCTGCAAGCAATTCATCCTGCTTGAGATATACATTGCTTGGAACCGTATTTTGGGCTTGTCTCTGGATGCCGAAATCAGGAACCCAGGCCCACCCCGGCGGAATAGTCGGAATGATCCACCGACCGATACGGACGGAAGCGGGTTGGGCTGCGGTTTGTCCAGAATGGGGATTCATATAGGACTTGCTTAAACGGCGCCCGCGGATTCACACACTTGCCAGGCGGCGAATACTACCAGGCGACGCTGCTCCACGAATTGCGCCGCAAACGTTTCAGCCGCGAAATTTAAGGAGTAGCCATCCATATCGCGGGCGAGAGACAGCGACCTGCGCGCGCGGTCTACCAAAGGCTTCTGGTTGCCGATTGCATAATGGGCCTGTGCCTGTTGCGCTGCCGAAAACTGCCCTTCAAGAAGCAGCAGCACTTTGCGTTGCCAAAGTGCAGACTGCTGCTCATCCTGCGTTGCAGCGATCGCTTTCCGCGCGATCGATACGAGTTCTTTCAACGTTATGAGATAACGCTCCGCGGTTGCCTGCGGAATCTCTTTGTTTCCCTGCATTCCTAGCCCTTCTTTGGCATTGCGAATTTCTGTAGTGTCTGACTGGCAGCATTGGACGCGGAAGTCCAAACCTGCGCGCCCTGTTGCTGTGCTTGATTCGCAGCTTGTTGCCCCTGTTGCACCGCCTGTTGCGCTTGTTGGGTAGCGGCGGCAGCCTGCTGTTGTGCCTGATTTAGAGCTTGCGGCGCAGCAGCCTTCCCCTGTGCACTAGCCTGGCTCAATGCCTGTTGAGCCTGCTGCACCTGGGCCTGCGCGGCCTGATATTGCTGTTGTGCCTGCTGTGTTGCCTGAGCCAAAGCCTGTTGCGTCTGGTTCACGGCCTGCTGCGCAAGCTGTTGTCCTTGCGAGGTATCCTGGTTAGCCTGGGACGCAGCCTGTCCGGCCCACGCTTTCATCCCGGCAGGATCGGTTACCGTCAGAACCTTGACCACATCATTTGTACCGGTAGCAATCTCTGGTGGAGACGCGGACCAGAAATTGGTATCGCCATTGCTGTCCGCGTCGCTGGCGGCAAAGAGCTGAGTTCCTTGCGGAAGCGTAACCGGCTGCACGTTCTGGAATGTCGCCGTGGCCTCAGGCGGGAGATCGGGAAAACCGGGTTGAGACAACGAAACAGGAGGCAGACTGCTGCCTGGCGCCGCCTGTGTGGCGACAGTGCCATCGGATTGCAGCGCTGCCTGCGTGGTACTTGCGGGAAGAGGAGGCGTGGGGACAGATGCTCCCATCGCGCTGATTCCTCCGGCTGCCCCCGCTGCGCCCCCAGCGCCCGCCATGCCTACCAGAACTGTTTCTACACCCATCACGGCGACATCAGGCGGACCGACGCAGACGAGTTGATCGGTGACACGCGACTGCGGCATGAAGCCGACAAGTACAGTAGGCGAGCCAAGAATGAAGGGTCCGCCCACGTGCGGCACGATTCCGGTGACCATGGGGCAGGCATGCATATCGCCGATTCGCGAAGCAGGCAAGAAATTGATCAATACCTGAGGAAAACCCAGGACGACGACCCCACCGTGGGCCGTCTGACTGGTGATGGTGCAGGCCGGCATTCCCATCGCTTACTAAAATCCTTTCATGGCCTGGCTAATGGCCTGCCCGGCTGCCTGTTGCGCCTGCTGTGACGCTTGTTGCGCTTGTTGTTGAGCCTGGGAGGCAGCCTGCTTAACCTGCCCAGCCGCCTGCTGAGCTTGTTGTGACGCTTGTTGCGCCTGTTGCTGGGCCTGCTGCGCAGCTTGTTGCGCCTGTTGAGCGGCCTGCTTAGCCTGATTCGCGGCCTGTTGTGCTTGCTGTTGGCCTTGTTGAACAGCCTGCTGGGCCTGCTGTTTTGCTTGTTGTGCAGCCTGTTGCGCCTGTGCCTCAGCTTGCTGTGCCTGTTGTTGCGCCTGATTCGCAGCCTGTTGCGCTTGTTGTTCTACCTGCTGCGCCTTCTGCTGTGCCTGTTGCACTGCGGACGCGGCTTGCTGCGCAGTTTGCTGCGCGGCCGCCTGTGCCTGATTGAGTGCCTGCTGTGCTGCGGCCTGTCCCTGAGCCGCAGCCTGACTCACCTGCTGTTGGGCCTGTTGTACTGCCTGGTTTGCCTGCTGATATGCCTGACGCGCTTCCTGCGTTACCTGCTGCACAGCTTGCTGCGCCTGTTGCTGTGCAGCCTGTGCAGCCTGTTGTGCCTGACTTGCGGCTTGTTGTGCTTGATTCGCAGCCTGTTGCGCCACTTGTGCCGCCTGCTGTGTTGCTTGTTGCGCCTGATTTGAAGCATTCGAAACCGCGCTGGCTGGTCCGGGAGCGCTGGGAGACGGCGGTGCCGCCGGTGCGTTCGAAGCCGCCGGCGATGAACCCGATCCCGTAGTGGCAGACGGCGGCGTTGTACTGGAACCTGCAGCGGCGGTCGCCGGCTGCGATGGCGGAGCGTCGCCAGGGAATGTGGGCGCTGTAGGAGCCGTGGGTGAAGAAGGAGATGCCGGGTCTTGCGTCTGCGCGGGCGAACCCTGGAGCGCTGCGCCGCCGCTGTTAATCTTGACGAGCATGCCCTGAATGGTAACGCCGCTTGGATCAATGGAAACAAATCCGCCGGGGCCTGACAGGCAAACTCCCAGACCGCCTTCAATGACGACGTTCATGCCGCCCTTGATGTGTACCTCCTGGCCGGAATCGACCACGTAAACCATGCCTGCCTTGCTGTAGTGGTTCATGCCTGCGTTCAAGGAATAGTTCATGCCGACCTTTTGATTGTGATTCTGGCCGACATTGATATTCGAGTCAGAGGTGACCTTCAGGATGGCATTGCCTCCGATGGTTTCACTCCGGTCTGTGCCGACCTGAACGATCTGTTTGGCCTTCATGTTCTGGTGGACTTCGTCGTCGATCTCCTCGTACTGCTTTTTCTTGATCAGCACGTGCGATTCACCGGTAACCTGCATGTAGTGGTTATCGCCGATTTGTTCGTGCTGCTGGTTGCCGATGAGCGTGTGGTGATCGTGCTCGACATGCAGATCGTAGTCGCGCTCGGCGTTCATAAAAATCTGCTCTTTGCCATCCAGATCTTCAAAGCGCAATTCATTTGCGTTAGCAGCGCCGCCTCCTTTGGAGCTGCGCGTGAGAATGCCGGACAACGTGTACTGCCCTGCCGGATCGTACTTCGGCATGTTGACTCCGTTGTAGACCGAGCCGACGACAATCGGCTGATCGGGATCGCCCTCGATGAAATCAATCAGCACTTCGTCGTCGACACGCGGCCAGAAGTAGGTGCCCCATCCCTTGCCTGCCCAACCCTGTGCAACGCGCAGCAACGTATTGTCCGGCGTGTTCGCTTGCCGCAGGCGGTCCCAGAAGAACTGCACGCAGACGCGCCCGTACTTGTCCATATACGAGTCTTCGCCCGAAGGCACGACCACCTGACCGGTGTGCATACCGTTCACTACGGGTTTCGGCGTTCTGCGCATGGGCCGGTAAAGCGTGGCGAAAGGAATCGCCGTAAATGAATTGCTGTAAGGCGCAGTGGTTGCAGCGTCGCGGGTACGATACGGCGGAGTTTGCCGTACGCTGTGTTCGATCCGAGTGAGCAGATATTTTGTGTTGATCGATGCAAGCGGATATTCCGTCAGCGAAAAACTGAAGCCGGTCTGCATAGAGATGGCATTCGAAATGCCTTCAATCACCACACTTTCAGCGTCACCTGCATCACGGCGCATTGTCTGAAAGAAGTTCGAGAGGTCGGAAATCGTCGTGTCGGAACCTGGCTTTTTCAAATACGCCGCGGCGCTGTCTGCATAATCGTATTGCTCGTGGCTATTTGAACCCAAAGGGCCCGCCGTCTGTATTCCGGACAATGGATCGGGCAGGCTTTTGTAACGGATGAAGCTGTAATCCCATGCGGTATATTTTCCCGTTACCAGATTGGTTTTCGAGCGCAAACTGCTCACAACAAAGTCATAGAACCCTTCACTCCGGTCACCTTGGGGAGCATACCGGAAGGCGTCCTGAATAGCGCATGCGCTGAGCTTGCTGGAGGTATCCTGCAGCGTAAAAGTATGATCGCTGTCCGTGTGCTGGAAGTAGTACAGGATGCCGTGCTGCTCCATCAACCGCGAGATGAAGGCGAAATCCGTCTCGCGGTACTGGGTGCAATACTCCATGGGAGTATAGGTGCCGGAGGTTTGGATGGAGGGGCTGATGTTGTAAGCGGAAAGGACGACCTTGATGACATCTGTGACCGTCTTGTCCTGGAAGACGCGGGTGTTTACATTGAGTGTCAGCAGCCAGACATTGGGGACGATATAAGCCTTGTAGTTGTTATATTCATCATCTCCGCCGCAAGATTCGAAACTTGCAACGATACCGTTGATGTAACGCTGCTTCCCGCTATCGTCGGTCAGGATGCCAATAGTGACCTTGCTGCCGATGATGCTCTTGGGGTTGATGGTTGTATTTACGTCCGCAACCAATTCCACCTGGTAATAAAAAAGCTCGGAGATGCCTTCCCCGCCGGCGACGAATTCCGGCAAGAGAACATCCGTCCCAAGAGAGCTGGTGAAGTTAAGAATCCGGTCTGTCTGTAAAGGTGTCATACGAGTTAGCCACAACTTTCATGCAGTCGAAAGGCAACTATGCGCACGCCACAGTTGCCTGCGCCTGACTACCATTCGTAAAGAAAATGCCCCTCGGGAGAGACGCCGACTTTGACCCTTTCCGTCAACTTCTCTTCCGCCATGCGCGACAGTATTTCACGTGAAATTTCCGGCAGCATTGTATTGGTAAGAATGTTGTCGACGTTGCGCGCGCCGCTCTCGACTTCCGTACAACGCTTGGCGACCTCTTCAAGCACCGCATCGTCATAGGTGAGTGCGATCTTGTGGGTCTCCTGTGTACGACGTTGAATCTTCCCTATCTTCAGGCGGATGATCTGCTTCAGCGCCTCATCGCGCACTGGGAAATATGGAATCACCATCATGCGCCCAAGAAATGCGGGCTTAAATATCTTGTTCAGCTCCGGCTTAATTGCGGCCAGAAGTCCATCGCTGTCCGGCATCGTTTCCTTGTCAGCGGTGAGCTTGGCCAGCGTATCGGTCGCGGCATTGCTGGTGAGAATGATGATCGTGTTCTTGAAATTGATCGAGCGGCCTTCGCCATCTTCCATATTGCCCTTGTCGAAGACCTGGTAGAAAAGCTCGAGTACATCGGGATGAGCCTTTTCCACTTCGTCCAGAAGGACGACGGAATAGGGACGGCGGCGCACAGCTTCCGTTAACACACCACCCTCGCCATATCCCACATATCCCGGAGGCGAACCTTTCAGTGAAGAAACAGTGTGCGCCTCCTGAAACTCCGACATATTGATCGTAATCAGATTGCGCTCTCCTCCGTAAAGAAGGTCAGAGAGCGCGAGCGCAGTCTCAGTTTTGCCGACGCCGCTCGGTCCTACCAGCATGAAGACGCCGACCGGCTTGCCCGGATCATCGAGACTGGCGCGTGAGGTAATGATGCGCTGTGCAATTGCCGCCAGGCCGTGATCCTGCCCAATGACACGCTTTTTCAGATGCGCATCGAGCTCGAGAACGGAGGCAATTTCGTCTTTCACCATCTTTCCGAGCGGGATACCGGTCCACGCCGAGATGACTTCGCCCACAATCTGCTCATCAACGCAGACATGCAACAGCGGGTTTTCGCCCTGCACTTTTTCGAGTTCGTCTTCGAGGGCCTCCAGAGCTTCGAGCGAAGGCTTGACTTCAGGTTTTCCATCGCCTTCGGCCTTGACTGTCTCTGCGCCGGATTCGAGTGCCTCGCGCATGACGCGGATGCGACTCACGAGATCGACCTCCTGTTCCCATTGCGTTTTCAGCTTTGCCAGAGACGCTTCCGTAGCGGCAAGTTGCTCTTCGATCAAGGTCAACCGCTCGGCGTGATCTTCGCCTACGGTTGTTTCGCGTTCGAGAATCTGCTTCTGCACTTTAAGGTCGTCGATGCGTCGCGACGCGTCTTCGACTGCCGGCGGGATCGTGTTTTGTCCGAGCGAGAGACGTGCGCACGCCGTATCGAGGACGCTGACTGCCTTGTCCGGGAGCTGGCGTCCAGCCAGATACCGATGCGACAGTTTCACGGTTGAGGTAACAGCTTCGTCGAGAATGCGCAGGCTGTGGTGCTTTTCGAGCGCGGCGATAATTCCGCGCAGCATGGTGGCGCACTGTTCTTCGCTGGGTTCTTCGACCTTCACAACCTGGAAGCGCCGCGCTAAGGCCGCATCCTTCTCGAAAAATTTCTTATACTCCGACCATGTAGTCGCAGCGATGGTACGCAACTCGCCGCGCGCCAGCGCTGGTTTCAGCAAATTGGCTGCGTCATTCTGCCCAGCCTGCCCGCCGGCTCCGATCATCGTATGCGCTTCGTCAATGAAAAGAATAATCGGATGAGGCGAGGATTTTACTTCATTGATGAGGCCTTTTAGGCGGTTTTCAAATTCGCCTTTTACGCCTGCACCTGCTTGCAGCAGGGCCAGATCCAGGCTGTGTACCTGGACGTTACGCAGCGCCGGTGGCACATCGCCCTGGCTTACGCGCAGTGCAAAGCCTTCGACGACAGCTGTTTTGCCTACGCCTGCTTCGCCGGTGAGGATCGGATTGTTCTGGCGTCGCCGCATGAGGATGTCGACTACCTGTCGAATCTCCGCATCGCGTCCCAGCACGGGATCGATCTTGCCAGCCTTTGCTTTAGCCGTAAGGTTCTCTGTGTATTGGTCGAGGTGCTGTGTCTTGCCTGAGCCTGCCGGCCTTGGCGCTCCGCCTTCACCAGCGGCAGCGGGGGCAGCCGCCGTACCAGCCGCGGAGTGTTCTTCGCGCGATTTAGCCGTGACAGTGAAGTAGTCATTGCGCAGTGTTTCTACCGGAATCAGCTGCAGCTCTTTGCTGACATCGCGGATGAGGCGAACGAGTTCATCATTCGAGAGCAGCGCCAGCAGCGTATGTCCGGTGCGAATTTCATTCGCGTCGAAGTCGAGTGTTGCGATCGTCCATGCTTCCGTCAGCATTTTTGCCAGCGACGGACTGAACTCGATGCCGCGCGCATTGCCCCTCTTCAACCTGTCGAGGCTGCGTTGCAGCTCATTGGTCAGGCGCGTCTTGTCGACGCCATATTGCTTCAGGATGAAGGCGATATCGTTGTCGGAGCTGTCGAGCGCCTTCATCAGGTAGTGCTCCACTTCGATTTCGTAATTCGTGCGCGACATGCAGAGGCCTGCGGCAGCTTCAAAGGCACTGCGGGCCGCGTCATCCAATTTGCTGATCAGCGATTTCAGGTTCAGGCTCATCTTTCTTGCTCCCCCGATGAAATGAATACGTTTTAAGACAATTTGTACGTGGCCTCGTCCGGATCGCGATGCAGCGGACGGTTCTTGATCCAGCTCACAAGCCCGAGCCGCGAAGCGGCAGGCCCCATGACGCCCAATTCCATTCCGGGTGTCTCTTCGCGTTCGAGCACGAGCTGAACTATAAAATCAAATTCGCGATTGGCGTAGAAACGTAGCCACGATCGCAGTTCACGATGCGCCTCGGCTCCCGGCAAAAACTGTTGATAGCGCTCGAAATTCATAGGGCCAAGACGAATCGTGACAGTGCCGTGCTGATCCCATACTTCGTCGCCGACAATCGTGCCCATTCCGAGACGTTCACAGTAAGCTCCAACGTCGCGGAGAAACGACTGGTTCTCCGGAGGGAGCCTGTTCCATGTGCCGGTGAACTGGAGAATCTGCACTGGAACTCCGAAATAGTCTTCGAGCAACTGTTTCAAGCCCTGAGCAGTTGGACGGCGCTGCGATAGAAGTCCCGCGTAGTAGAGACAGGCTTCATCGGCAATATCCATGCGGTGGCCAAGGCCCTTTGTGCCCAGTCCGATCAAATCGAGCAGTCTTGTGCTGATGACATCGTCGCCTGCGCCTGTGCGTTCGTACGCAACATAGAAGCGGTATTTTTGCCAGGCTCGATAAAAGAGAGAAACGATCCGGTGATTGAAAAGGTCGAAGAAATCTGCGGGGCCACGATCCTTTGCCCTGGCCCGTTCCAGCAGAAAGTCAGTGTAGACATGGGGCATTGCTCCCACCGCAGCGCTGAGGCCCATGAAATTGACCGACAACTTCAGCTGGCCGTCTTTCTCCCTTTGCAAATCTTGAATCTCGCTCGCAGGAAAAGAAAACGTCGGCACTGACGAGAACCGAACAACTTCGGAGCTGGGAGACACAAATAGACCCACCGGACGCCGTTCCGGATAGAGACGCTCGAGCAAACGAACTGCCTGGAAGAACTGAACGCTGTATGGATCGCGCTCCAGCAATTCCTGCAGGAGCTGAAATATAGGGTTCACCTTCAGGTCGGTATTCAGATGAGGGGCTTGTTCCCTGCTCTGGGTGGCCATTCGCCGAGCATCTCCTTTCTTTGATTTGTGCGCGCTGCCAACTGACAAAAGCTATTGATTGACGTGTATGAACCCAGAAAACGGTCGAGCACATTTGCGAAGAGATAAACGCCTCCGCCGACAAACTGCCGCTCGTCAAAGTCCATCTCCAGCCGTGTGCCTCGCGCCGGAATATTCCCAAAGCCAGACTGCATAATGGCGAAGTGCGGCCGCGAGGACAGCGCTGTGATGCCGCCAATCTGATTTTCGAGGTACGACGAATCGGTGAAGTTATGCAACCGAAGAATCTCCTGCAACGCCGTGACCCCCTCTTCGACAAGGGAGAGATAATTCAGCGAAAGCTGGGAAACGAGCCGCCATAACTGACCTTTCTCATCCGGCGGGTCGTAGCTGGGCGTAGGGCGGCGCAATGCGGCGACCTTTTGCACTGCAGGAAAGTCTTCTGCAGAGAAGTCCCCTTCTTCAAGGCCGAACGGGAGCCGTGATGGCAGGTCGAAATTCGAGCAGGTCGTACGAACGGTCAATACCTCCGCATCCGGATGCGTAACCAGCCCATCTACGTCGACCAGAGAAATGTGCATGGTAGAGGGCTCTCGCTCGCCCAGAACGTTGGAGCGACGCACCGCGTGCCAGTAGGTACGGCCAGTTGTCTTTCGTCCTTCAAAACGATAAGAGTAAAGTGGGTCGATCTCGATGCTTTCGCGACGGCTTGTGTTCGAGACCATCACATCATCAATCGAAAAAATTTCCGTTGTTTCCTGATGCCGCACGTCCGGAATGATCGGATATTCGTGTTTCGTGTGCGTCACGAGAATCGGTTCGGCGGTCTGCGCGAAAAGATTGACAATCGGGGTGCACCCCAATCTTAGAGTTCGCGATGTGACGCCGATCTCCAGATCCTGCTGGCGCTCCGGCCGATCGAAGCGCGAGAAGCAGAAGAGAATTTCCGCCCGTTCCTTGCAGCCTGCTTCTGCAATCGCTTCTAGGCCATTTAGCTCAAAGAAGAGGAACTTTTCTGAAAAGGTGAAGTACTCCTGCAGCAACCGATAGCCCTCAAACGAGCGTTTCGGATAAGGCAATAGCGCTTCATCTTCTTCAAATCCCATCGGGCGCAATTCCGTAACCGGAATCCTTACCAGCTTTCCCCCGCGCTGCTGCGGGTCGCGCACAAAGATCGCAATGCAATTGCGGCACATCAACTCGTAAAGCGTGTGGACAACATTCGTTTCGCCTGTGAGATGAAAGGACAATTTGCCGATGCTCAGCTTGTCGAAGAGGACATCGCGTGCGCAATCAAGGCGCATGCGGATGACACCCGCGGCTCCGGGCACACGCACCGGCTGTGCCAGCCGCTCCGGATGACGCCACTCGCATTCACCAATAGAAAATGGCCATAGATGGACGGGATACGATGTGCGAAAACGGCAGGGCAATCCATCGAAGGTCCGTTTGGTGGCGAGCTGTGTCCCGGCAGGCACGCGCAGGCCGGTAGTCTGTTTCCCCTGCTCGGGGTCGAGCTGGCACTCGACGACAGACATGGACGGTATCGGGCGAAGATAATGCGGCGAGACAAGCCCAAGGAGCGCCGACGTAATTTCAGGAAAATCATCATCGATGCGCAGATGGACGCGCGCCGACATAAAGGCGAAAGCCTCAATAAGTCTTTCGACATGCGGATCGTCGCAGCGATCCGGCTCGAGCAGCAGCCGGCTGGCGACACGCGGGTATTTTTGAGCGAACTGCGCCCCCAGCTGCCGAAAGTAAGCAAGCTCGCGTTCATAGTATTCGAGCAGTTCTTCGCGCATCGCTTATTTCACCTTGTACTCGCCGCTGGAAAGCTCGAGCACGGTATCGAAGGAAACCTCTTCCGGCGCTGGGTCGAGCTTCATGCTGCCTTCAATGTGAAAGCGCAGTCGGCGCTCCGCGGTATCGCTCTTTTCAAGCGTGACCCGCACATCGCTGAGGCGAGGCTCATAATTCCTCAGGCAGGCTTCAATCGAAAGACGGAGACGGCGGTTGTCGGAAGCCGAGCTTAATCCCAGCGAAGTAATATCCGGCAGTCCATAGTTAATTGTCGAGGCCTTTGCGAGTGGATAGTCAGCAATTTCGGGCATCGGCGGCTGACGTGTATTCAGCAGCCATTCCAGATCGCGTTTAAGAGCGTCTTTGAAGAATCGCAACGACTGGGCGCGCGTGGTTGGCCATTCTTCGACCGCTACCAGGCGATCGAGGACGGATTGAGTTACCAGCGTTTCTGTAGCCGTGCGTGGCACGCTTACTTGCTCCTTGGCAGTGCAAAAGGTTAATGAGAAATATCCATGGCAGCGATGGGATCGATTCGGCAGAGCCTCGAAAACAGCGCTTCTCTTTGGCCATTCGTGTCATTGGAGGAATCAAGACACTTTAAGAGTAGTGCCAGAGGCTGTGCAATCATTTCGCTTGCCTCCCACTCTTCGAGGCTGCGATGCTCAATTTCCTTCACCAGCTCTTCCAGTACCGGATGCGCGACCTTGTTCTGCCCTGCGCCTACGCAGAGCTGCGCCACTTGAAGACGGCGCTGGAAGCGAGCGCGTCCGCTGGGTTGCTGGGCAGCATCGCGCACGAGCAATTGAATCGCCTGCGGTAATTGGCCGCGGCGAATTAGATCGCGCGCCATGTCATACGCATCGGGCACGGATTCTTCCGCGTCTTCGCGTGGGCTCTCGGTGTGCGCCGCATAGACCGGCTCTGGTTCGGGCTGTGCTTCCACCTGGGGAGGCGGCTCCGGTGGTTTGGGGATCACCATCTCTTCCAGCCATCGCTGCGTCTCAGGATTCGCCGTTGGCGTGTCGTCATCGAGCGACCACGTCGGCAGCTCCGGAATGTCTTTCAGTAAAGACTGGAGCGTGGCGATCACCGTGGCCGCAATCGGGTAGTAGCCTGCTTCGTTGCTTGCCTTCCAGAGATAGCGCTGCACATCGAGCCAGGCCCGACCGCACGGTTCACCCGCTGCGGCCAGCGCGACGCGCAGCAGCTCTTCCCAGTTCGCTTCAGCGGAAAGCCGTTTCAAGCTTTGGCGTATCTCTGTTGCGGGCGAGACCAGAAAATCATACGAGGCATAGCTGCCTTGCTCGCGCATTTCCCCCAGTCGCATCGCCGTTTGCAGCAGATACGGGACTGGGCTCGTCGGACGCTCTTTCTGCATGTACAGAGCGCAGACCTGAATGCGGCTGATGGCATCGTCCCAACTCTCGGGCTCGACCGAAAGCGCTTTGCCTTTCTTCGCTTTTGGAGCAGCAACTTCGACTGTTTCTTCGACTTCGGCTACTACTTCCGGCTCGGCTTCTGTCTCTTCAGGTTCTTCCTTTGTAACTTCTTCAACGGGATCGGGCTCAAGTTTGCGCTTTTCGTTCAGCAGGCTGTTGATGACTTGGCCAACTTCTTCGAGCGAAGTATTGAGCTTGCTGAAGGCCGGTCCATCGTCTCCGTACTTTTCGTCGCAGTATGCGCGTAAACCGTCGAGCGTTTCCGTCGCAGACTGCACCGCTGTCTGCAGCCCGACATAAAACGCCTTTGATGTGCCAGCAAATGCCGCGTCGAAGTCCTCGCCCGTTACCTTGCCTTCGTCAATGGCCTGCTTTCGTGCCTCGCGCTTGCTGTCACTATATTCAACATCGGATTCATAGCCGACCGCACGTGATTCCTTGTACTGGTAGTAATTCAGGCCACTCTTGGTAATGGGAGCTTCACGCATCAGCGCAGCAACACGGTTCGACACCCATTCGATCGGCATGGCTCGCATGCCTATGTCTCCGTCTTCGATCTCGGGGTAAATCGTTTCCCAGAACTGCTCCTGCAAATCGCGGAACAACTGAAGACAGGGTTGGATCAGAGCGAGCCCCTCCCGCCTGACATGCGCTTCCGTCAGCCACGCCGCCAGTTGAAGGTCTTTGCTTTTTGTTGCCAGCGCCTCCCCGGCAATTTTAATCACCAGAGGGAGATCGGCCTTCTTTGCCTGACGCTGCCAGGCGCCGGTTGGAATACTTTCATCGTCCTCCGTTCGCGCTTCTTTGATTTGGTCATAGATGCGGTCGTAACGGAGATTGACACCCGAGGGATTGTCGCCTGGAATCGGATTCAGCAGATCATCACGTAGTGGCACTTTCGGCCGTCTCCCCAGCGTGGTGGAAGGTCAGATTGCGCAGTTCAAGAAACGGCTCTTCTTCCTCCCCACGCAGCAACATTTTCTGACCACAAGGAACTGCTCCATGGGTTTCGTCATCCTCCCATGCAGTTGCGCGGCCTAAACGAATCGCATCATCCGGATGTTTCCATGAAAGCGGCGCAATGGCCGGCAGTAGTACCTCTCCTAAGTCCGTCAGCCGAAAATCTGAAGTGGTGTGTAGAATCGCCGGCATCCAGAGCAGATCGCGCAGCTTTTTTGGAGGCTGTACTTCGATCGACTCAACATACGCGAACGGAATCCAGGTGTAGCTGCCTGCGATAAACGCTTCAAGGTTCGCACCGATGCGAGGATCAGCGTCGGATAGACCTGCAAATTCCTCGCCATTCCAGGATCCCGAGGGCGAGGGATGTGTGGTTCCCATCGGCAGCGTATTCTTCGCAAACATCTCTTGGCGTGTCCGCTCCGCATGCAGCGCGGAGCGATAGAGCATGGCCCCCGCCGCCGCTTCGGGACTTGCGTCTGAGAGAACATCGAGCTGCTTGGCGGCACGGTCATATTCGCCCGCAAAGCATAATAGTTCAAATAAGAAAGTACGGCGCTTGGCGTCGAGAGGCTGTTTTTTCAATTCGTCGCCAAGCGCATTGATGGCCAGCTGTAGCTGGCCATCACGGTAGTAAGAGAGCCCATCCATGGGAGTGCCGCCTTACGAAGCTTTGTTTTGTTTCGTGCTGTACTTGACTTCGCCAGTGCTGTTCAGCGTGCCCTTTTCATCCTGGATCGAGTAATCAATGCCAATCTCGTTATAGGTGAACGATAGGCTCACTGTGGGAACCTCAGAGGACGCGGACATTTGCAGCCCGGTGATAAAAATCTCCGTGAAGTTCACTTTGAGATAAGGCTTTCCATCGGCGCCGCTTTTCACCGCGCTCATGGTGGCCTTCGTAATGTGCGTGCCTTTGGAAATGGACTTGAAGAACTTCGGCGTTGACTTGTCGAAGTTGAGCATCATGCTCACATCGGACATGTCCACTTTGCCGGCACCCGAACCGCCTGTGCCTGCAACTGAGGATACATTCGAGGCTCCCCAACTCCAGCTGAGGACTTGAATTTTATCTTTAAATTTTTCGTCTTGGGATTCGCCTGGAATCCCATCTAAGTCGAGAAAATAATCTACTGCCATGTATGGCTCCTTTCATCCCTTGAAAAATCGCTGAAGCGGACAACGCCGCGATTCAACGCCGGCATGGGGGTTACTTCCTTGCCGATGCCGGTAGATCGGCGACCAGACGGAGCGATACTGACAGCTCGTCGAGTTGGAAATGAGGTTTAAGAAATGCAACAGCGCGATACGCGCCTGGTTTTCCAGGGATTTCCGAAACCTGGATCGCAGCTTCTCTCAAAGGCAGTTTCGCCTTCGCCGCTTGCGACGCATCATCATCCGCGCAAACATAGTTGGCAATCCACTGGTTCAGGAAGCGTTCGCAATCCTGACGGCTCATGAAACTGCCGATCTTGTCGCGCATCATCACTTTCAGATAGTGAGCAAATCGTGACATGGCAAGAATGTATGGCAGCTGGGCTGACAGCCGGGCGTTTGCGTTGGCTGCGTCCTTGTCGTAAAGCTTCGGCTTATTCGCCGTCTGCACACTGAAGAAGGCCGCATAATCGGTTCCCTTGCAATGCACGAGCGGCACCAGGCCCTGGTCAGCGAGTTCTTTTTCGCGGCGATCCGTAATCGCAACTTCTGTCGGGCACTTGAGAGCCACATCACCCTCGTCGGTGCGGAACGTATGCGCGGGCAAGCCCTCAACCAGACCCCCGCCTTCCACACCCCGGATGGCAGCACACCAGCCGTGGCGCGCAAAGGAGTTAGTGAGCCTTGCGGCCAGACCCCACGCAGCATTGCCCCACAGATACTTCGAGTGATCGCTGCCATCGACCGCTTCCTCGTAGTCGAACGCATCGATTGTCTTTGTATCTTTCCCGTATGGGAGTCGCATAAGAATATGCGGTAGAGTCAGGGCAACGTAGCGGGAATCGTCCGATTGACGGAATGACTTCCACTTGGCATATTCCGTCGAATCGAAAATTTTGCCGATGTCGCGTGGTGCGCCAAGCTGCGTATAGCTGCTCAGGTTCAGCAGATCAGAAGACGCAGCCGTGAGGAATGGAGCATGGGCAGCAGAAGCAACCTGCGAGATGCGCTCCAGCAACTCCATGTCCTCTGGTCCGCGCCCGAATTCGAAATCTCCAACGATTGAGGCAAAGGGCGCGCCGCCGAAGACGCCAAATTCTTCTTCGTAGACTTTCTTGAACAAAGCGCTCTGATCGAACTCCGACGCACGCTGCAGGTCTTTTAGCACCTCGCGTTTGGAGACGTTGAGTACCTTGATCTTGAGCATGTCGCTTGTTTCCGACTGATCAAGCAGGTACTTAAGGCCGCGCCATGTGCCTTCCAGTTTCTGAAAAGCAGGGTAATGCAGTACTTCATTCAATTGCAGCGAGATGAGGTGGTCAATCTGTGCGATGCGCGTCTGGATCGTAGCCTCGGCGTCGCGGGTCAAGGTCATGTGACCCTCAAGCACCTGCGAGACGAACTCCTTCACCATGTCCCGGCCGCGCTCGAGCGTGGCTGCATCGCGGTTAAATCGGCCCTGCGAAACAATCTGGTCCAGCAGGGTCGGCTCAGCAGTTGTCTGTTCGACTGACTGGCCGGCGGCAGCCGCTGCGGTATTGGTTGTGCTCATTTCTCACCCCCGGTGGTGCCCAGTTCACCACGGAGCTTTTCACGCGACTCCGTGTTGGAAACAGCATCAAACAGAGCTTCGTCCAGCTTGTCGTTGCCCTGCAGGCTTCCGCGCAGATCGGAAAGCCTCTGCCGCAGATCCAATAGTTCCTTCAAGGGGCCGACCTGCTTGGCAACATTCTCCGGTGAGAAGTCGTCGAGGCTCTCGAATTTGAGGTTGACAGAAATCTGGCCGGCATTCGGATCATCGCTCAATTTATTCGCGACCGAATAGGCAAGATGAGGCTGCATTCCCTTCAAAACAGTGTCAAAGTTGTCGGGATTGATCTCGACGAATTTGCGGTCTTTCAAGGCGGCAAGCGGTTGTTCAGGCTGGCCGGTCAGGTCTCCGAGCACACCCATAACAAAGGGCAGCTCTTTGAGTTCAATCGCGTCGCCGATCTCGACATCGTAAGTGATGTGCACGCGCGGCGAACGCACGCGGTCCAGTTTATGCTGCGTACTTTCCTTAGCCATTTCTATATTCCTCGATAGACGCGCGGAGGCACCGCCCGCCATAGTTTGATAACACTCGGCTCCACAAAATATTCCTTGCTGAAGACGCCAGTTGCGCTCTTCGCATTATGTAACAGATCCGTTTCGGGAACGCTAACTGGCGTCTGATGAGAGCGCGCCAATTATCAAATGCCCTATAGGGCGTGTCAAGTTCAAAACGTTACACGAAAGTTATGCGTAAAATTGAAGCGTTTCCTCCTGCACATTTCACCATCGCTGTATACTCGAAGCCCGATAGGACTCCTTCCAAATGCGACAGTTGCAACCCGTTGTCTGGTCAAAAGGCGTATTTTTATCTCCGCAGCATCTGCAGGCGCAGGACCGTTTTTTTGAAGAAACTCTGCGCTTCCTGGTGGAGGCGTTATCCTTTCGTTATTGGGGGTTTTCCTCTCTCCAGATTGATGGAACCGCCCTTAGCGAGGGCCAGCTCAGTATCTCAGAGGCTTCAGGTGTCTTCCCCGACGGCCTTTTACTGCACATGCCGGCGTCGGACACTCCTCCTCGCTCGCGCACGCTGGATGAGTGCTTTCACGACGGACAGGAGAGATGCGCCTTTTATCTGGCGGTTCCTCAGGACCGGCCCGGAGGCATAAACATCGGCTTGCAGCGCGGCGGCATCAGCACCCGCTTCTATTCCGAATTACAGATGCTCCGCGATGAGAACAGCTCCGGCATCGAAAAGCCGGTTTCGCTCGCCCGCAAAAACCTCCAGATCCTGGCCGATGGTGAAAACCTCGAGGGTTCGGTCCTTTTGCCACTGGCGCAAATCGAGAGGACGGAAGCGGGAGGATACCGACTCGACGCCAAGTATGTGCCTCCAATGCTCAATGTGAAGGGTAGCGAGCTGCTCTTCGGCATTTTGCGTGGATTGATTGAGGTGCTCGTCTCGCGCAGCAGTCAGCTTGCAGGCTCACGGCGTCAACGCAATCAGTCACTCGCCGACTTCAGCGCTTCGGACGTGGCGAATTTCTGGCTGCTATACACAATCAATGCGCATCTTCCCGGCCTGCGCCACCTGTTGGAGGCAAAGCATGTTCATCCGGAATCGCTTTTTCTCCAGATGCTCTCGCTTGCCGGGGCGCTGACCACGTTCTCGCAGAAGATCGAGCCGCGCGACCTGCCAAAGTATGAGCATGAAGAGCAGGGAAAATGCTTCAGCATGCTGGATGCCATCATTGCCGAACTGCTCGACACCGTAGTACCGAGTAATTTTGTGGCGCTGCCGCTGAAACAGTTGCGCGACTCGATTTATGCGACGGCGATCGACAAGGACCAATATTTCGAGAATTCGCGCTTCTATCTCGCTATTTCCTCGGACATGCGCGAGGCCGATCTCATCAGCCGCACTCCCAATCTCGCCAAGGCATGTTCAGCGACGCATATTGAACAACTGATCCGTCAGGCGCTGCCGGGCCTCACGCTGACGCACGTTCCCGTGCCTCCTCGTGCCATCCCGGTCAAGCTACGGTACCAGTACTTCAGCATCGATCGCACAGGGACGGTCTGGGACGCGGTGCTGCGCGCACGGAACTTTGGTGTCTATGTTCCGGGAGAAATTCCCAATCCGGACATGGAGCTGATTATTCTTTTTGCCAACCCGGATTAATGATGTCGTAAGGCAAACACAACAATCAGAATCACCACGATCAACACAAACACATTCACTACCAGAATTAGTGGCAAATACTGCTGCAGCTTACTCGGCGGAGGCGGTTGTGGGGCTGTGGGGACCGGCGCTGGTGGAAACGAAAATGCCGGCGGCTGGAAGTGCGGCATCTGAGGTGCTGCGCCTCCGCCTGCGCCCGCGTGCATGGGTGGCATAGGCACGCCGGCTGGCATTTTAGGAAATGCCGGGGGCTGAGGCATCTGGAACCCGGGCTGGCTTCCGCCCGTTGCCTGTCCGGGCGGCGGCATCACCGGCGATCCAGGCGCGACACTCTGGCTTTGCGCTTCACGAACCATTGATCCCGAGATGATGCGCGTGAATTCACCGGGACCGCCGGATGACACTGGTGCAGACGGCGTCGGTGTAAAAGCCGCTGGCGCTGCTGGCTGCGGCGGCGACGATGGGGGTGGTGGGGAATTCAAGGTTCGGAGCAACTGCGTAAATCCACCTGCTGCAGGCAGCGCAGGATTCGCAGCCGCAGGTGGAGAAGGCATCAATGGTGGCGGTTCATTGGCAGGAACCGTATTCTCCGTTCCCAGAGCCTGAAACAGTTGCGTAAATCCTCCCTGCGCGGGTGGAGCGGGCCTCGGTGTCGGCGTGCTCGTGCCGAATGGGTTCGCTCCTGACGAAGGCGTAGACGTCGAAAATTGAAAGCTGCTCGGTGGTGCCACTTCCTGCTTTAGAGAAGCAAGAGAATCTTCCTGCGGTGTTTTCTGCCCGCCAATTTGCGAAAACATCTGCGTAAAACTTCCCGGTTCAGACTTTGGTGGTGCAACCGGCGGTTCAAAGGCAACTGGAGATACGGATTGTGGCGGTGGCGCCGACTCGGCCTTTGGAGAAAGCGACTGGAACATCTGCGTAAAGCCTCCAACCGCTGCTGGCTGCTGGGAGGACGGCGGCGCAGCCATTGGAGTAGCAGGCTTGTCACTTTCCATCTGCGCTGGAGAGAGTGTCTGAAACATCTGCGTAAATGCGCCGGGCCCTCCCGTTTGTGCAGGAGCGGCAGGCGGCTTTTCTTCCGGTACAGGGGCAAAAGCAGTTTCTGGAGCCGGGGGTTGAACAGGCGCTGTTTTGAACAGTTGCGTGAAGCTGCCCGTCTCGACGGAAGCCTTTGGCATTTCAACAGCAGGCGATGAAACCGGCTCACTCTCAGTTTTCAAGATTGGATTGTTTATGGTCCGCAAAAGCTGAGTGAACTCACCCGGCTTTTGCTCTACGCTGCCAGATGAAGCGGGTACCAGTGGTGAAGCAGGCGCTCTGCCAACAGAGATTGGAGTAAAGACGCTGGTCAGGTCTGATGCAGGTTTTGATGGTACAGTCGTAAAAATTGGCGGAGTAGGCCCGACTCTACTCGGAGGCGCGGGAGCGTTCTCGGCTTTGGCAGATTGCGTATCAGCGGACTGAAGCGCCTGAAACATCTGCGTAAAGCTGCCGGGACTCTTCGACGGCGGGAGCGGTGCAGGAGTCATCTCCGAAGCAGCCTGCGCAGGAGGCGTGACCGTTGTCGCTTCCACGTTTTCTTCGTTCGAGGGAGTTTCCGTCCGAAGCAGCGACTTGAGCCAGTCATCTTCTTGCGGAGATGGGGCCTGTGAGGAGGTTACTTTGCCAAAAATTCCGGTTGCGCTGGCTGGGTTATTGCCTGCAGACTCATCAGGGCCGGAGAACTTGGGATCATCAAATGGCGACTTGGACGAGTCCATGCTGTGCACACCGTAGCTTCAAAATCGATGATAGATTCTGGAGTCCAAGCTTACATCGCAAAATCTTGACAGTAAAGCCCTGACACCCTACGATGCACACACGAATTGGCCGCAACAATTTTAAGCAGCAGAAACTAAAAGGACGATAGATTCACTATGGAGTAGAGGATCGTCCATCACGGCCGCACCTGCCTGCGAGTCGTTCAACACCGTGCATCGCCTCATGCTGAGTTTAATGGTTCGATATTTATGAAATTTTTGTCGCGTGTGGTCTGGTCTGAAGGAATGTATCTGGGACCGCATCACTTTCAAACGCAAAGCCGGTATTTTGAAGATTCGATTGCGTTCCTCGTCGCCAGCCTTTGGCATGAGCCTTGGGGATTTTTACACTTTGAGCTCGACCAGAAGGCTATCCGGAATGGGAGCGCAGTTGTGCTGCATGCTTCCGGCGTCTTCCCTGACGGCCTTGCCTTTGAGCTACCAAATTCTGATCCGCCACCTGAGGCCAGAAACCTGCAGGAAGTCTTCCCTTCCACGGATGCAGTGCTGCCTCTTTATCTCGCCGTGCCGGGACGCCGGGACAATGGTTTTGATTGTGATCTGAACACCGTGGCCAGTCATACGCGCTACGCTCGCATGCAGCGAACGTTGCGCGATGAAACGAACGGCATCGATGAACGTGAAATCGAACTGGGCCAAAAGAATATCCGCATCGTTACGGAAGCCGAGCTGACGCCCGACACGCAGTCGATTCCATTCGCGCGCGTTCTTCGCGATGGCCGTGGTCATCTTATCTATGATGAGGAGTTCATTCCCACATGTCTGCGAGCCAGTGCCAGTGAGCAGCTGATGCTTCTGGTCAAACGTCTCATTGAGACGATTGGCGAAAAGAGCGCGACCATTGCTCGAAGCGCTCGCCGTCACGGACGGTTTGAAGCCGGTTCCTCCGCGCTTGATGTCGCGAACTACTGGTTCCTGCACGCGCTGCACAATGCCATTCCGCCGCTGCAGCATCTAAGCGCAACGAAGCACGCACATCCGGAAGAGTTGTTTATAGAATTGTCGCGTCTCGCCGGAGCCCTCTGCACCTTTGCTGTCGATTCCGATCCACGGACACTGCCTGCTTACAATCATCGCGATCCGGGGCCGGCGTTTCGTGCGCTCGACGCACATATCAAGCGGCATCTCGAAATCGTTGTGCCCTCAAACACCATCACGCTCAACTTTCATCCTTCCGAGCCATATATTCACGAAGCGGACGTTGTGGATGAGCGCTGCCTGCGCCACGCCCGCTGGGTGCTTGGCGTTCGTTCCAGTTTAGGTGAATCCGATCTATTGAAGCTGGTTCCGAGGCTGGTGAAGGTCTGCTCGTCGCGCTTTGTTCCGGAATTGGTGAAGCGGGCGTTGCCGGGGATGACATTGACCCATCTTCCCGTGCCCCCGACGGCGATTCGCGCCGAGGTTGACATGCAATATTTCGTCGTCGAGACCTCGGGACCCTGCTGGGAACATATTCTCCAAACCCGAAAAGTGGGCGTTTATATTCCCGGAGAAATTTCGCAGCCGGAATTTGATCTTACCGTGATTGTGGAGGCGGCCTGATGAGCAATGCTCGCGTCAATAGCCTGTCATTTGCATTTCAAGAGGTGCTTACAGCGATCCTGCGGGTCCGCTTTCAGCGACAGCAGGTGCAGGATTCGGAAAGCTTCCGCGCACAGATGCGCCGGTCTCTCCAGGCAGCGATGCAGGAGGCAAAGTCGCTCGGCTATTCGAGTGAAACTGTGCAGATGGGCGTATTTGCAGCGGTTGCGTATCTTGACGAAAGCGTCCTCAACCTGCAAAGTCCCGTCTTTGCGGACTGGGCGCGCCGCCCGTTGCAGGAAGAGCTTTTTGGCGGCCACCTTGCAGGCGAAACATTCTTTCGTAACCTCAGGGCGCTGTTGGGTCAGCAGGATTCTGCCGAGGTTGCTGATGCGCTTGAATTGCATTGCCTTTGCCTGCAGATGGGCTATCGCGGCCGGTATGCGCTTGGTGATGCCGGAGAGTTGCATCAGCTGCTTCGCCAGGCGCGCGAAAAGACCCAGCGCATACGCGGACAGGCTCATCTGCTGCCCGCTATGCCCGCTCCGGAAGTGCGGCCAACACGCGCTAAAGATGCGTGGAGCCGAAGTTTGTTGATTACCGCATGCGTGCTGGCCGGATTGACCGTGCTCGCTTTCGGCGGCTTTGAAATTGCCCTTGGTTCAGGGGTATCTCAGGTGCAGAACACCAGCCTCAATGCTCGTTAGGAGTCTGTTGTGGTATCGATTCTAGTTTCCGTTCTTGTCTTTGTGCTCTCGCTTGTGCTGGCGTGGATGGCAGGCCCTGTTCTGCATGTGCAGGGCGCGGCACTTCTGATACTGCGCGTTGCCTTTGTAGTGCTGGGCGCGGTAGCTGCGACCATCATTCTGGTGCTTCATCTCCGCAAGCAGAAGCGGGAAGGAAGCACGAAGAATGTACAGGGAAACACGGAACTGGAGACCCTGCTTCGCGACGCCGAGAAAAAACTCGCTGCGGCGCAACGCACCGGGGCCAAAACGCTCGATTCCCTGCCGCTGCTATACCTGCTTGGCGAAGCCAACGCGGCCAAAACAACGACCGTACTTAAATCAGGACTCGATCCGGAGCTGCTCGGCGGCCAAATCTACCGGGACCAGGATATTGTCGCTACGCCGGTTGCAAATCTCTGGTACACGCAGCAGTGCGTCATCGTCGAGGCCGGCGATGCGGTTCGCAAAAGCCCTCAGTTATGGAGCAAGCTGGTTCGCAGAACACGACCCAAAGCTTACCGTGCGGCGATGGGATCGCAAGCTCCCATTCGAGCCGCCGTCGTATGCATGAGTTGTGAGCATTTTCTGGGAGCCACGGCAACGGAAGCTGTTACAGCCTCTGCGCGAGCCACAAACCAGATGCTGCGCGACCTGGCCCAGCAACTTGGAACAGAAGTTCCCGTTTACGTGATCCTGACCAAGCTCGACCGCGTGCCGGGATTCACGGAATACGTCCGCAATCTTTCGAATGAAGAAGTTTCGCAAGCGCTTGGCATCGCCACCCCGCGAAGCGAAGCATCGAGCGGAGTCTATGCCGAACAAGCCACTCGCGAAGCCACAAATTCGCTTGACCAGCTGATCTTCTCTCTCGGTGAGTTTCGTCTGGAGATGCTGTCGCGGGAGAACGACCAGCGCAACGTAGATCCCGTATACGAATTTCCTCGCGAACTGCGCAAGTTGCGCAACAATCTGGCGACGTATCTGGTCGAACTCGCCCGGCCCAGCCAGTTGAATGCGAACCCATACCTGCGCGGCTTTTATTTCACCGGTGTTCGCGCCGCGATTGTAGAACAAATGGTCAGCGCTCCAGCTCAGACGCCGCAGGCTGCCCCCGCGGATGCGGGCGCGACGCGCATGTTTTCGCTGCAGCAGATGCAGGCGGCAGCTGCACCACCTACGCCTCAAGTCGTAGCGCAGAAAGTAGCACAATGGGCTTTTCTGCCGAAACTTTTTCCCGTGGTGATCCTGCAGGATCGCAGCGCGCTTTCAAGCACCAGCAACAGCGGTCGCACGCATACCCTTCGCCGCATCGTCTTTGGCAGCGTCTCCGCGCTTTTATTGCTTTATCTTCTCGTCCTTATCATTTCCTATGGCAACAACTCGAGGCTCCAACATCAAATCTCGTCGGCAGCCGATGCGCTTCCCGCCAGAACTGTGCCTGCGACGATGCTTGCTTCCTCGCAGGAGTTGATGTCTCTCGATCAGCTTCGCGCAACCTTAGTGCAGTTGGAGGGCTACCAGCAAAATGGGCCTCCGCTGATGTACCGCTGGGGCTTGTACCATGGCGACGATCTGCTGGAAGCTGCGCGGCGCATTTATTTCGATCGTTTCCAGCGGCTTCTCTTGACGAATACTCAGGGAAACATCGTCGCGACGCTGGCCGCGCTGCCTGCCACGCCGCAAGCAGGTGCGGACTACACGGCTGCCTACAATCCTCTGCGGGCGTATCTCATCACGACTTCAAACGCGGACAAAAGCACTCCCGAATTCCTGACGCCGGTGCTGACACAGTTCTGGCTCAACGGCAGGACGCCTGAGACAGACCAGCAGAAGCAGCTTGCCCAGCAACAATTCGATTTCTATGCGAACGAGCTGCGGCATGGCAATCCCTATTCGATTTCGCCCGCGATGCCGGCTGTGACACATGCACGCACGTACCTCGGCAGCTTCGGCGGGTATGACCGTATCTATCAGAACATGCTGGCGGCGGCGAACAAGGTCAATCCTCCAATCGACTTTAACCGCGCCTATCCCGGCTCGTCCGCTACAGTCACAGAAGCTCACGTTGTGCCCGGAGCGTTCTCCCGCAACGGCTATACTTTCATGCAGGATGCGATTCTGCATCCCGACCGCTACTTCAGCGGCGAAGCATGGGTACTTGGAGATCAGGCGCCGCCGTCGCTCGACCGCGCCAACCTTACCCAACAGCTCGCCAGCCGCTACCTTACCGACTATCAAACCGAATGGCGCACCTACTTGCGCCAAGCCGCAGTCGTGAAATATCGCGGGCTGCCGGACGCGGGAGAGAAGCTGCAGATTCTTTCGAATCCCAGCTCCCCACTGCTGGCGCTCATTTTCATTGCATCGCACAACACTGCCGTCGCCAATCCCGAAATCTCCAAGGAGTTCCAGCCAACGCAGGCACTGGTCCCTCCGGAGAGCACGGATAAGTTCATGTCCCAGGGCAATACCAGCTACATCAACAGCCTCGTCGCTTTGCAGGGGGCGGTGTCGCAGGTTGCGCAGGACCCGACGGCAGCCAACAATCCGGCGGCGGTGCAGCCGATCATCGGCGCAGCCGTTACAGCGCACGGAGCGGTCAGCCAAGCGGCGCAGGCCTTTAATATTGATCCGCAGGCCCACGTCGAGCAGACGGTGATCGCGCTGATGCAGGCTCCGATCAACTCCGTCGAGGAAGCATTGCGCGGACAGCGTCCGGAGCAGGCCAACGGCGGAGGCAAGGGCTTCTGCGGCGGTTTCTCGACATTGATGAGCAAATTCCCCTTCGCGCCGAACTCTACCGTCGAGGCCAGCACCGCCGATATTGCTGCTGTTTTCCAGCCGGGCACCGGCTCACTATGGCAGTTCTATGACGCTACGCTCAAGCCGCTGCTTGTCCAGCAAGGTACGACGTATGTTCCGGCCCCGACAGCCCCCATCAAGCTGAATCCGGCATTCGTTCGCTTCTTCAATCAGGCAGCTGCCCTGTCGGCCACGCTCTATCCGGCAGGTTCGACTTCGCCCACGCTCAACTTCACAGCGCACATCCTGCCCTCGAAGGGCATTCAGAGTGTGACGCTTGCTGTCGATGCGCAGCGGCTCTCAGGCGCCGATATCTCGAAGCAGTTCACATGGTCGGCGCAAACGGCTCAGCAGGCGCAGATTCTTGCGAATTATGGGTCTGGGAGCTTGCCGTTGCAAACCAACGGAACCTGGGCGCTCTTCCATCTCATCGACAAGGGCAAGGTCGAGCAGACTGGCCCTCCAGTCCGGCTCGCATACCCTCTTGAGATTGCCAACACACCGATTGTGGTGGAGAACACGCCGCTGGTGGTGAGGATTGAGTTCTCTGGTCCGAACGCCGGGCTTTTAATGCCCGGGGGTTTGAGCATGCGCTGCGTTTCTGAGGTCGGGCGATAGCAAACCCGCGCCTCAGAAGCAGGACGTGAAGGTCCCGCTTTCTTACCTTGTCTGATTGTCGTCAGTAAACCGCAGGAGCAGGCAGGTGACGTTATCGACTGCGCCCTGCTCTTTCGCTGTGTCGATCAACATCTGGCAGGCCTGCTGCAACTCGGGATTGGCGAGAACGATCTTCGCAATGGCATCGGCGTCGGCATAGCGGGTGAGGCCGTCCGTGGTAAGCAGAACGATGTCACCCGGTTCGAGAGCAGCGCTGAAGAGATCCGGCTCAACCGACTCGGCCGTTCCGATGGCACGCGTGATCAATGACTGCAAAGGCGAAGCGCCTGCGTCATCAACAGTCATAGTACCGTTGCGAACCTGCTCAGCCAGATAGGAATGGTCCTGTGTGATCTGCACGCATCCGCCGTCGCGGATGAAATAGGCACGGCTGTCCCCTACATTGCCGATAACGATTTTCCGCCCATCGAGACAGGCGGTTACCAATGTCGTCCCCATCCCGCGCAGCTCATCGTTGGAGCGGGAGAGCGCACAGACTTCCTGATTAGCGTGCACGATTGCCTGATAGAGGCGTTCTTCAACGGCTGCGGGCGATGTGGCGTGATCGCTGAAAAACTGCAGCAATTTGTTGACTGCGGTGTTACTGGCCACTTCGCCGGCGGCCATGCCTCCCATGCCGTCGCACACCACAAAGAGCTGCGTGGCAACGTCATAGCCAAAGCTGTCTTCGTTGTTGGTGCGCTTGCAGCCAACGTCGGTCAATCCTGCTATTTCGAAATTCAATCCAGTCTGGCTTTCCATGTTTCGAGCTTTTTCTTGTTCGCAAAATAGTAACAGCGTTTTGCGACTCGTTAACAGACCAAGGAAGCAACGCGGAAGGGCGCGCGATAAGACTGCCAGAACAAGGGGCCGATGTAAAGACCGGCTGCAACGTCAGACGCATGAAATGCACCATTTCCCAGATCGGAAACGATCCGTCCGGGAACGCGTAAGAATGCAGATTTTTGCGTGATTCTGTGACGAAATGGAGTAAACTCGGGGCGTTCAGGCATCGTTCTCCTACTCCCCCGGAAAATTTGGCACCCCAGAGGCCCACTATGGCTTTAGAAGTTGGCCAGCGCGTCGGTGACTACGAAGTCCTTGCGCTGCTCGGCACCGGCGGCATGGGCCGCGTATACAGCGTTCGCAACATCATCTCCAACCGCGTAGAAGCGATGAAGATTCTGCTTCCGGACTTCGCATCAGAGCCGGAGCTTGCCGCTCGCTTCATGGCGGAAATCCGTACGCTGGCCGGACTGGAACATCCCAACATTGCACAGCTGCGCACAGCTTTTCAGTATCAGAACCAGCTCGTCATGATTATGGAATTTGTGGAAGGGGCAACACTGGAGAAAGCAGCCGGCCAGTCGAAGATGCCGCTCGAACAGGTGTTGGAATATTCCACGCAGGTGCTCTCCGCATTGAGCTACGCGCACAGCAAGGGCGTGACGCATCGCGATATCAAGCCCGCGAATATCATGATCACGTCACACGGCCTGGTGAAGTTGATGGACTTCGGCATCGCCAAGTCGACCAACGATCTTCAGTTGACGCGACCCGGCACTACTATGGGCTCGGTGTATTACATGTCCCCGGAGCAGGTGCGCGGTGGAAATGCGGATGCGCGCTCCGATATTTATTCGTTTGGCGTGACACTGTATGAGATGCTGACAGGCCGCCGTCCTTTTCAGGCCGACACGTCTTACAGCGTTCTGAATGCGCAGCTGAACGAAGCGCCTACCCCTCCAGTAGAGGTGAATCCTGCGCTTTCGCCGGAGTTGAACAACATCGTGCTGCGCGCCATGGTGAAATTTCCGGACGGGCGCTTCCAGACAGCGGAAGAATTCCGTACCGCACTTAAGCATGTGCCCGAGTCGCAAATGCAACAAACAGCGCAGCAACCGGGGTTTGCCCCTGTTGCCGTTCAACCCTCTGTAGCATCTGGATCGGGCAAGAGCCATCGCGGCCTTTGGATAGGCCTGGGCGCGGCGGCTGCGATTCTGGCATTGGTTGTTGCGGCAATAGTGCTTCCGCATGTGTTTGCCACGCACGCCAGCCAGAAACCGGCCGTCACAGCAGATACTCCCGCAACGGCTACCTCGCCTGACAACGGAAGTGCGGCAACGAGTATGCCGGTGGATTCGCAGCCTCCTGATACATCCACGCCTCCTGCTGCGAACCCTTTAACGACCGCGGCGCCTCAGAGCCAACCAGCACCAACCGTAAAAGGACCGTCATATCGACCGGCTGCCGATCGCACGGCAACGGTAGCGGGATCACAGCCTGCAAACGCAACGGCTCCTTCGGTTCCCGCGGCTCCTGCCGGACCATCGCCGCAAGCGATCCGCGAGACCCGGGATCGGTTGATGAACCTGGATGCACGGGCGGAGGCGGCACGTAGCGGCGTGCAGCAGATTCGCAGCCAGCAGCAGGCGCAGGGGTTTGATCTACGGGGCGACATCCTTGCTTCGATGAACCGTATGAATAGCTTGATTGCCGAGGCGAACCATGCCCTCAGTAAAAATGACCTCGAAACTGCGAACCAGTACATGGACCGCGCTGAAAAAGAAGTGGGAACCCTGGAGTCGTTCCTGGGTAGATAAAGAGAAGACAGAAGATAGGAGAATGTAGCAATGCGTAAAGTAGTTCCGGCCATCGTTTCACTCTTCATAATGGGGTCCGCGCTGGTTGCGCAACAGCCGATTAAGCACAAGGTTGCGGTCCTTGATTTCAATTATGCGACCGTGATGACAGCCTCGCAGGCAGTCTTCGGCACAAATGTCGACATCGGCAAAGGTATATCGGACATGCTGATCGACAAGCTCGTTAACGACGGGTCATTCCGCGTCATCGAACGGAACCAGATCGACAAGATTCTGAATGAGCAAAATTTTGCGAATAGCAATCGCGCCGATACAGCCACGGCTGCAAAGATCGGCCACATCCTCGGCGTAGACGCCGTCATTACCGGCGACATTACCCAGTTTGGACGCGATGATCAGAACAAGAACGTCGGCGGCATGCTCGGCAAGTGGGGCAGCGGATATGGGCTGGGCGGCGTTGGAACGCAGAAATCCAAGGCTGTGGTGCAGATCACGGCACGCATGATCGATACGAGCACAGGTGAGATTCTTGCCTCGGCCAGCGGCAAGGGCGAATCAGCGCGCTCAGGCACGATGCTGGGTGGCGGAGGCGCCGGCACCGGCGGCTTTGGCGGCGGCGGCGGCGGCATGGGAAGCAGCAATTTTGCGCAGACGATTATTGGCGAAGCAACGACACAAGCAGTCGCCGCCCTGGCGCAGAACCTCGCAGCAGACAGCACGAAGCTGCCTACGATCGTCGCCCCGACCGTTTCCGTATCGGGATTGGTGGCGGATGCGTCTTCGTCGGACATCATTATCAACGTCGGCACTCAGGCAGGCGTAAAGGTTGGCGATAAGCTGCAGATCTCGCGCGTAGTCCGTGTCGTAAAAGACCCGGTTACGGGAAAGCCACTGCGCTCGATTGAAAATCCGGTAGGTCAGCTTACCGTTACTAGCGTGGATGCAACATCGGCCGTGGGCACCTTTAGCGGATCGGGCAAGCCCCAGACGGGTGACACGGTCAAAACGCCGTAAAGATCTGGGCCGTGCACTTATGACGAGTCTCGTGCGGCTCTGCTTTGAAACAGGCACAGCCGCACGAGTATTGACCATATTGTCATCTGAGTGGAGTTCTTGCGAAGCAAGGACGTAATCGAAGGGACCTGCTTTTCTGCTCGCATTATAAAAATTCTAAAAATCTGGCGATCTCTGAAGACCCATTCGCAATCAATTTTGAAACCGCATCAAAATCACTCAATCGAAGCGATGTGCAGCAGTTACGAGGGCTGCATAAAGGGTGAGGGTGAAGCGCCTTCGTCGGCAGGGGGCAAGGTCGCGAGTTGATCGATAAATGTGCGCAGAACTTCCTGTCCGGTTCCTGAGACATAATCTCCCGGCTTCATGCCCTTTTTCCCCCACGCGAGTAAAAAGATCAGCGGGAACCAGCCGCGGCCTTCCTGTTCCAACTGCTGGCCAAGCCGGTAGAGTGCAGCCGAAGGCCTGAGTGGCAGCAGCACGCCGACCACATCGTTTACAGACGGATCTCTGCAGAGTTCGGGCGGCGAAGTCACGATGTATTCGCGACAACTGAGCGGTCGAATGGCATGAATGCTGCAGCTTTCATTTTCAAGGAACGGGCAAGGAACGCCGACATGAAAATAGTCGATCGAAATCCGAGCTACCGATTTCATGTCGAAGAGCCAATCTCTTTCGAGGAGTTCTTCGAGCACCCCAGCATTGCGCAATGCCAATAATCCCTCATGAAAGCGCTTTTCCAATTCGGCCTGCCTCGCTTCCGGCAGAGTGAGGAACCATTCGTACAGGGCCTCCGCCTCGAAGACGCTCAACGGCACCATCTGGCGGCAGCATGCTCCGCAGCCCGCGCGGCAGGAAATAGGCCGCCCGACTGCGCTGGCTTCCTGTGCGATGTGGTTCACGATGCCGCTATCGAAGTTCTGGAGGATCGGCAGCAGTTGCGTGAGGGTCGTTTGTCCGGCTGGCACTTCGAGACTCGCTCGGAGATTTCCGTCTCCAATTCTCAGCGAAAAGGAGACCTCAACCTGTGGCGACGGCGGACTATTTTGCGAATCCAACATAGTAATGATTTATCCGAGTTAGAAATCAAACCGGACGGCTAATTGTATCTGACGTGGGTCATGCGCCGAGCGAATGATGCCAAATTCAGGATTGAGGTGCACGCCGTCGGTACTGAATTCAGTAATCGGATTGTAGTAGTTCGCGCGATTGAAAAGGTTGAAGAACTCCGCGCGAAGGACCAGAACGCCGTGATCAGCGAACATACGAGTGCGTTTCTGCACGGCAAAATCCTGGCTGATAAATGAGGGACCAGAGTATGTATTTCTGCTGCTTGTTCCTGTGCAGGCCCTTCCTGCTGAGCCGCTATAAAGGGTAGGAGTCGCGTAGAGGTTCGGGCAGGAGTTTGTTGCCCTGTCAGCGACTGCCGCCGTGGTGAACTGGTTGAGATTAGCGAAGAATTGACCCGGTTTTCCTGTCGTCTGGACCTTTCCTGCGATGTTCACGCGCTGGGTGATCTGACCATAAGCCGGGCCAGAGAAGATCGTATAAGGTAGCCCTGTCTGCGCAGAGAAGACACCAGAAAGTGAGAAGCCATTCAGCCAGGTAGAGTGAGCGAACCAAGGCAGATCGTAAACAAAATCAGCAACAATGCGGTGGGCAGTATCAAAGTCCGAGCGGCCGTAATCGTCCCTTGAAAAATTTAGCGGATCCTGTGGAAGGCTGTATTGTGTGACGATTACCGGCCGGTTACCGGTAGTGGTAAGCGCCGATGAGATCGCGTCGAAGGACGGGATGGTCGCCTCGGCAAGGATCGCATGGAAAAGGCAGCTCGGATTCTGGTTGCAGTTGCCCGGCTGCAGTTGTCCGCCGCGGCCGCCTTCGCCGCCTACGCCCAAAGGATTGGCGCCAAGCGCGAAAGCCGTCGGGTTGCCAAGTCCGTAAAGCTGACGTCCGAAGATCTGGTTCCAGAGCGCATCGTTGGTGTGCGGGAAATTGCTTCCTGCTATGTTATCCATCGACTTCGAGAACGTATAGGCCGCGTTGACCAGCAGACCGTGCCAGGCTTCGCTGCGGAGCTGCAGTATAAGAGAATGATAGTTTGATGAGCCGACGTTCGACTCGGTAAAGACCGGGAAGAAGGTGTTGTTGTTGCAAAGCCCGCTGGGTTGTCCGGTACTGCTGCTGGCGGTGCAGTAGAACTCCTGCAGGAAGTTGCTGTCATAGATCAGCGGCAGCCTGCGGCCCAGCATGCCAATGTAGCTGGCCTCTGACGTCCAGCTGCGGGCCAGCTTGTGTTGGTAATCAAGGTGGAACTGAAAGGTGTATGGATTTCGCAGATTGTGCGTATCTCGCTCAAAGATCGGCCCTGCGCCGCTGGCAGCCTGATAAGTATCAAATGCGGCGGTCGCCGCCGGTGAAAGGTTGGCTGGGTTCAACGTACTGAGGCCGAAGCTGCACTGACCTCCGCTAATGCCTCCCGGGCATCCGGAAGAGTAGAAATTTTGCCCGTAGATCGCGCTGGGACTATTAACGTTTAAGGGGCTTGGGCGATTGAGCAAAAGCTGTTCCGTATAAGAGCCGGGCAGATGGTCGTAATACATACCCACGGCTCCGCGAATTACGTTGTTGGACTGGGAATCGACGGCATAGGAAAAACCGAAATGGGGTGCAAAGCTTTTTTTGTCTGCCGGCAGAGTAAACTTCGCATTCGGGTTGCATCCCCAGCCGGTGTTAAAGGTGATGCGCTGAGCAGCATAGAGCGAATCGAGATGCGTTTCCGTGTCGCCCGAAGCGGCGCATTGATAGGCGAAAGGATCGTAAGTGCCTGGGGCTCCTTGATGAACGAGACCGTCCGCATCGTGGGAATAATTCCAGAGACGATTGTTCGTATCCCACGGCTGGCCGAAGAAGTTGTAGCGTAGTCCGGCCTCGAGTGTGAGACCCGAACGCGCCTGGAACTTATCCTCAAAGAATCCCGTGGCCACATAGCTGCGCAGGTCGCCGACATAGCCCGAAGGTTGCTTCAGCTCATAGTCGAAGGATGGGTGTGAGAAACCATTTCCGCAGCTGATGCAGGTTTCGCTGTCGCTTGTGAACGAGCCGATGTTGTTCGAGACGACGATGCCACGAGCGCTGCCGCCTTCAAAGTCAAAGTTCTGGATATAGCGGTAGTCTGCCCCGACGGTTATGCGATTGCGCGCGCCGGCCGCGAACGTAAGTGTGTCAGAGACCTGCCACTGCGTATCCCGCCGTGCTGAAGGTGCGCTCAAAGGCGCGCCGATGCGGGCGAAGGGAAAATCTCCATCGAGCGACGGGGTAATAGGGGAAGGCGAGTAGGTTGGATTGCCCGGCGCCTGCTGCCAGAATGAGTCATACCATCCGCCTACGCCACCCGGCGTTCCCGGTGTCGCACCAGAAAGCCGGTTGTCAACTCCACTGAGCACGTAAGTTTCCAGCGATGCGCCGGGTATGGCGGGAGATGAGAAGTTGCGGTCCTGGGCGACTTCATCGACGCGATACTGCGTGAAACTGATGCGCGCTTCGTTAACGCTCCTGCCGTTGGCAAAAGCAAGCGTATGAACGAGGGCCACACTCTGGTTCTGCGCTCGCCGGTTCGCACCATTCCCGGGATAGCCAGAGGGCGAATTCTCCGGCAATGTGTCGTCATGCAGCTGATCGAGAATTTGTCCCGCATAACGTAAGCTCAATTGGCCCTTGGAGCGAAGATCGATGTCGGGCCGGACCAGCAGATTGTGAACATTCGTGTAGTTGGGAGCTGTGCCTTTGTAGAATCCGAAGGTTCCCGTATTCGCTCCCTGCACATTTGGCCTGGGAAAAAGGGAAAGCACATTGTTTGCGATCGCTGCATCGCCCGCGTTCAGGCTGAGACCGGAAGTTGAAAAGTCTGCCGCAGTGGGGACACGCTCGAAGATCGGATTAGGATTGTTGATCAGCGTGCCTTCATAGCTGCCGAACAAAAATAGCCTTTCTCCAAGCGGCCCCCCAATATTTCCTCCGAACTGTTTCGAGTTGAATGGCTGCGTGTGACTGTCGTTTTGCGCGAGCACGGCATTGCCATCGAACGCTCCTGAGGTGCAGATGGAACCGGCGGTCGCGCGGCAATTTGCCAGCCCGGCAGATTGTCCCGGCTGCGCGACAAGTGTCGTCAGAAGACGGTAGAGACTGTTGTAGGTAGTAGGAGCGTAGGAGATAAACCCCGCTTCTGCGTTGCCGATTTGCTCATCGGCCACCTCATTCGGGTCGGCGGAAGTATTGCCCGCATAAGCGGCAGCCTTGGCAAATGTAGTAGCCGAATAGACAGATAGAGGAGTGCCGGCATTCAGGACATCGTCATTGAAGTAGCCAAAAGCGGTTCCATGCCATGCCCCACCCTTTGACTGTCCACGGTTGGTCACCACGTCGACGACACCACCCGATCCCTGCCCATATCGCAGGTCGGGATTCGCATAGACAATCCTGAACTCCTGCACTGAGTCATTGACCTGGAAGGGTATGGCTTGATTGGTACTGGAAGCGACATTATTGTTGCTATCCAACTGGAAGTTATTAGCCGTTGTCCGTGATCCGGAGATGCTGAAGGCGGCGCCTGCGAGAGGCGAACCGGGATCGACATCGTGCACTCCTGGCAGAAACAAGCCGAGCGCCAGGAAGTTGCGATTGAAGAGAGGAAGCTCGCTCAACTGTGTGCGCGTGATGTTGGCGCTCAGGGACACGTTCGTATCGTTCTGGATCGATTGAGACTTTGGCGGTGTCACAAGGGCAAGCGGTGGCGGCTTTGCCGGCGTAACCGGAGTTGGCTGCCCTGCGCTTGCCGGTGGAGTAGTTGACGCTGTTGGAGGAGTGACTACAGGCACAGGAGGCGGAGCCAGCGCCTGAGAAATATCGATTGGAGGAAGTGTCGTGTGCGCCTGCCCGACATTCAGATCAAACGGCTCGGAGGTGGCAATGATTTTTCCGTTTGCATCGAGGACATTGATGAGATATCCGGACTGTGGAGGGACAACAGGAAATTCAAAATTGCCATCATCATCAGTTTTCGTCGTTTGAACGAATTTAATGGCCGGGTTTACAAGTTGTATGGTCGCTCCGCTGACAGGGTGGAAGCGGTCTCCGTTTTGCACCTGCCCATCTACGCGCGTTTGCCCAAAAGCGCAAACGCATGCAAGCCCAAGCATCCATGTGCAGACAAAAAACCGAACAAGATATCGCATCTCTTCATCCCTGACTGTGCCTGGCGCAAACGTGCAATCACGGGGGAACAGCTATACCGGGATATACAGAAAGCCAATGACAGAACGATAGAACTGCAGTTGATGAACCCGATCACTGGCGATAAAGTGACCGGAGAATCAATATCACAACAGATGGTGAAGAATCCAGAAGAATCGAATCAGCGCCGATCAGAAAAATTCTTTCTGCGGAGCAGCCTTGGCCGAATATTTTCTATCACATACCACTCTGGTTCCATACAGCCAGAATCTTCGGTGATACATATTTCTCAACCGGCCTGAAGCGCTCCAGCTTTGCCTGCTGAAACTGCTGGAGAGCATTCTGCTGCAACCGGTCGTGGTCATCTTTATTTTTAGGATCGGAAACAAGAGCCTGCGAAAGCATGGTGGCTCCCAGATAAAAATATGCGGCACCCTTACTGCGCGTGCCGCCGGCCGTCAGATACAACGAAATTGCATCGCGAGCTTCCGTGAAATGCGATTCATAGTAACTGCGGATACCGGTAACCAGAGTGTCTTCCAGCGCCTTGGGGTCATTGGCAATTGCGTTTTTCAGCGCATCCTGTGCCTGGACTTTGCCTGCCAGGGCATCCGGTTGTTTAGGATCGAGAGCAAGTACCTGGTTGTAAGCCGTAAGCGCACCTTGCCAGTTCTCTTTTGCCGCGTCGTCACGAGCGTCGGCAAGACCGGCCTTGATTCGAGCTGCATTGTCCTGGCTTGGCTTGTTACCCGCAATCGCATTTCCGTTTGACGATTTGGCAGCGCTCAAAAGGCCGGCAATTTCCTGCAGCTTGCCGGATGGATTACCGGGTCCGTTGCTCTTGATGCTCAACGCGATGTTGTATTTCTGCTGAGCTGCCGGATAATTCTTGCTCGCCTTGAATGCCTCCGCCTGCTGCATGGCGTCGTTATAGTTTTTGATATTGTTGCGGATCCCCTGCGCCTGAGCCTGCAAATCCGGGGCTTTCACCAGATCGGCATTCGCTGCTGCGGTGGCAAAGTCGCCATTCTCATAAGCCGTCTGCGCGGCTTTCAGTGACTGTGCGCTATTGTCGACAGGCTGCGGATGGCTGATGATTTCGTTTGCCTGACTGATCAGTTTTTGCGCGTCATCGTGACGAGGGCCGAAGTAGATCTTGGTGAGGTCGCTGATTGCGCCAACATAATCCTTGGTATCAAACTTGCTCTTACCGGTGATGTACAACCCCTCAAACTTCTCGACCCGGGTGTTGTAATACTGCTGCGCATCGTCGCATTTTTTACCGTAGGTCTGTGGGTCCAGCTTGGCGGCTTTGCAAAGAAGGTCAACCGCCGCTTGCGGATCATTCGTTTTCTGAGATTGCTTGTAGTAATCGTCCGCCTGCTGGTCCGCGAGCAGGGTGGCTGGTGCGCAGAGCAGACAGAACAGCAGGATCGCGAGCCGATTGGAGAAGCGATGTTTCATTGCCGGCCTCCCATCAACTGCTGGATGTTGGGTTCGCCGAAGCTGACCGTGCAGAGATGCTGATCGGAAGAAAGCTCGCAGCTCTGCGTCTGCTGCGTATTGTCCGGGCCCTGGAAGATGATCTTATATGTGCCCGGTATGAGGCCCTCCAGGCGCATCGGCGTGCTCAGGTCTCCAGGAGGCAGCGCAATGCTCTTCCCTTTTGGATCCATGACCTGCCGAACTGTCGCCCATGGTGTGCCGTTCAATACAAGATAGGTAGGCGGCAATGCTGGCACAGCCGGACGCGATACTAAAAGCAGAATCCCGGCGATGACGGCTGCAGCTACAAGGCCGATGGCAATGTAGATGCCGGTGCGCGGCTTGGCCTGCACAATGATCGGCAGCGAATCGGTGCCAGTGCGCGCCTTTGCGCCGGCAGCCTTGGTAGCTTCTTCGACAAGACGTTTCCAGTCTGCCTGCACCTGTGCGTCAGCGAATTCCAGAGCGTTGGCAGGACGGCGCAATTCCTCAAGAGCCACCGTCGCCTCATTGCGCAGGAGCGATTTGCGGGCTGCCTCAATCGCCTCCGCAAACATGGCGTTCGCGACCGGGCGGCGTTTGCTCTGATAGGAGGATATGGCCTGCGCCAAAACGGGCGATTCCCCATAGGCACGGCGGACGGATTCGAGCGCGTCCATGCCCCCATGCAAATCTTTCTTCGCCAGCGCTTCATTGGAGCGCGCGACAGCATCCTGGATGGCGCTTTCGACCTCGATCTTCGCTTTCAGCTCCTGTCGCAACGCGGCGAGCTGGCTGAGCGCAAGTATCTCCTGCGGTTGGCTGTCGAGCATCCTGAGGGCGCCCTGCAGATCGCTCTCAGCAAGTGCCCGCGTTCGCGCGGCTACCGCTTCCACGCGCTGCGAGGCTTCGCGAAGCGTCTGACGCGCCTGTTCGAGCAACGCCTTCAGACCAACATCGTTGGTGGCGGCAACGACCGGCTCGAGCTTTTGCACTACAGCTTCATATTGACCGCTCCGTATCAACGCCTGTGCTTCTTCGCGTATGGCGCTGACCTGCCGCTGACGCTGTTTCTCCTGACGCTCTTTGCGCGTGAATTCAAGGAGAGAGGTCAGTTCCTGCGACTCGCCGCAATCGATCAGCGCCGACTCAAGGACGCGGATGGCTTCGTCGAACTCGCCGCTATCGAGCGCTGTATGCGCGCGTTTCAAGTACTGCGCCTGCAGCTCATCCTTTTTGACCTGTTTGAGCTGGAACTCAAGAATGGTCTTGAACTGGACCAGATTTTCGTCATCCGGCACCTGTTCCAACGCGTGGTCGATAATACCGATAGCCTCAACCGGCGAATCATGGAAGAGCTTCTGTGCCTTCTCCAAAGCGGTGTGAACCACTTGTTGCGCCTGAAAATCGCGCTTCTTCTTTTCTGTCTCCGCTTTAAGGCGTAGCAGTGAAGCTTCAGTTGGCAGTTTTTCCAGTGCTCGATTCAACTGGCTCAATGCGCGGTCGTAGTCTTCGCGATGAATCGATTCCTGGATTTCACTGACCATTTGGTCTATCAGGGCGCGACGGCGATCCTCTTCCTGGCGCGTGGTTGCATCGTGCAAAAGTCTCTGCACTTCCGGGTGAACCGGATCGATCTCGGCGGCGGCGCGCAGACGGGCGACGGCATCTGTGTACCGTCGCGAACTGTATTCCTGACGCGCTGAAGTGAGCAACTCCTGGAGCTGGCCTTCCTTGGCTTTGCGCTCCATCTCGCGGACGACCGTGACGTAGGCATTGCGCAGGTCGGTGCTCTTTTCATCGAGCTTGAGCGCCTGTCCGAGATACTCCTGGGCAGAAACCAGATCGCCACGCTCGCGGGCATCACCTGCCTGTTGCCAAAGCGACCGGATTTTGTCCTGCTTCTCTTTCAGTCGCAGTGCGTTTTCGAGCTTTTCATTCAGTTGTAGAGTATTGTCCGGATCAAGCTTCATTGCCTGCCGGTAATTGGAGACGGCATCGTCGTAGTGTTGCGATAGGACAGCCTCTTCAGCCTGCTCGACAATCTGCCGCACCTGATCGGCTTTCTGCAGGCGATTGAGTTGTTCCTGTACGTCGCGTGAGAGGCGTTTGGCTTCAAGATTCTGCGGATCGATGCGTTGCAGGTCGATCAGTACAGAGCGCGCACTGGCAAACTGGCGCTGCTCCATAAGACGCTTGGCTGAAGTCAGCAAGTCGCCAACACGTTCTTTCTTCAGACCTTCCGAGATGCCTTGTAAGTCGAAGGCCATCTCTTCGGCAACGCTGTAGCGGTCATCGGGATTTTTGGCCAGCGCTCGATCTACGATCGCCACCAACTCTTCAGGAAGGTCGGGAACCATGTTCCTGAGTGGCGGATGCGGCTCGTTGATGACCTTGTAGAGGGTCGAGACATCTTCCCCGTTAAAGGGCAGCTCCCCGCTGAGCATCTGGTAGAGCATGACGCCGACGGACCAGATATCCGACCGGCCATCGCTCATTTCGCCCTTTAGGCGCTCGGGCGCGATGTAGTGGAAGGTGCCAATGACGGCGTCCGTCTTTGTCAGGCGTGTCGCCTGATCGGCTAGCCGCGCAATGCCGAAATCCACGATCTTGACCTTGCCGTCAGGCTGCACGATCAGGTTTGCAGGCTTGATGTCGCGGTGCACCACACGATTCTGGTGCGCATATCCCAAGCCGGAGCAGAGCTGCTCAATGATCGACAGCGATTCGAGCAGCGTAAGCTTACGGCCCGACCGCAGAATCTTCTCCAGCGAATCGCCGGAAACGTACTCCATCGCAATGTACGGGATACCTTCGTGGTCACCGAATTCGTAAACGGTGACGATATTGGGGTGGTTCAGGATGCCGGAACGGGCTTCGACATAAAATCGGTCGCGCAACTCCGGAGTCGCTTCGGTGAGTGTTTTGATGGCCACCTCGCGGCCAATGAGCCTGTCTTCTCCGCGATAGACGATGCCCATGCCGCCACGGCCCAACTCCGCGACTACGTCATATCTGCCAATCCGGGTAACTGCTGTGGTTCCCAAAGGTTCGTTGCTCATCCGCGCTTACTACCCTCTAACTACCCGCTGCCCTCATTGTGATGTCTACAGCATCTTAAGAAATCCCAGGGGATGAGATTTAGACGTAAAAAGATGTCTGCAAGAAGCGCTGCGGACAAACTATCACGAAAAGGCCATTCTTGGAATGGCCTCCGCTGAGTCTCCCCTGCAACTATACATAGTGCTGGTTTGGCGGTTGCCGTTGCGGCCATTTAGAGGCTGCCGCAATGCTGGCTATTGCACCGCGGTTA
>Ga0206946_1044_pt1 | contig 46466 bp, 42 predicted proteins | sample Alteio_BWOrgHeat_2_FD_152965 | JGI IMG/M metagenome (GOLD analysis project Ga0206946, IMG submission 152965) | Enriched cells from forest soil in Barre Woods Harvard Forest LTER site, Petersham, Massachusetts, United States -... | ecosystem: Environmental > Terrestrial > Soil > Temperate forest > O... | reverse complement strand
CTTTTGGCATTGGCGCGAGCGTCGCCATCTTTGGCTTTGTCGACGCCGCGCTGATCAAGCCTTTACCGTACAAGAATCCCAACCGGCTGGTGGTGCTGTTCGAGAGCATTCCGCTTGGTCCGCGTTTCCACCTGTCGTATCCCGATTATGTGGACTGGAAGCGGCTCAACACGGTTTTCCAATCGCTGGATGTGTATGCGCCATATGGTTTTATGATGACTGACTCGACCGGGGCGCATCAGGTGGACGGGGCGCGCGTGAGCGACGGATTTTTCCGCACACTGGGCGTCGTCCCGGCACTTGGCCGAGACTTTTACCAGGGTGAAGACCGGAAAGATGCTCCTCGCGCCGTGTTGCTGAGCTACTCGGCGTGGCAGAGGCGCTACGGCAGAAGAAAAGATGTGCTGGGACGGACCGTGGTTCTCGACGGTCACCCCGCCACGATTGTCGGCGTGCTGCCGCGCGATTTTCATTTCGCTCCCGCGGAACCGGCTGACTTCTGGACGACTCTGCAGGACGACATCAGCGATTGCCGCGGCTGCCATGGATTCTACGGAATTGCCCGGTTCAAGGATGGCGTCTCCTTCCAAAGCGCATTTGTGAACATCAAAGGCATCGCCGACCAGCTTGCGCGGCAGTATCCGGATTCGAATCGCGACCAGAAGGCATTCATGCTGCCGATGAGCGAGGTGATCGTCGGAGACATCCGGCCGATTCTGCTGGTCCTGCTGAGCGGAGCGGCTCTGTTGCTATTGATCGCGACAATCAACGTCGCAAGTCTGCTGCTGGTGCGCTCCGAGAGCCGCAGGCGCGAGATTGCTGTGCGGGGTGCGCTAGGGGCATCGCGGGCGCGGCTGATTCGGCAATTTGTGACCGAGGGCCTGGTCCTGGTGGCGACGGGAAGCTTGCTTGGAGTGGTCGTGGCGTACTGGGGCATGCAGCTTTTTGCGCACTACATTCCCAAGGACATGATGGCGCACATGCCATACCTGCACGGCCTCGGCTTGAACGCTCGGGTGCTGTTGTTTGCCGGCGCCATTTCGCTGGTTGCCGGGGTGCTGTTCTCGCTGACCCCTGCCCTCCGGTTGTCGTGGTCGGATATGCGCGAAGGCCTGAACAATGGCGGCAGGGGATATGCGGGCACGATGTGGCGACGCTTTGGCTCGAACCTGGTCGTGATTGAACTGGCTACCGCCATGGTGCTGCTGGTGGGAGCCGGGCTACTGGGAAAGAGCTTTTATCGGTTACTTCATGTGGACATCGGCTTGCAGCCCGATCACCTGGCCATGCTGGCGACGGCGGCAACATCCGAGAGTTACAAGAAGGACGAGCAAAAAATTGCACTGGAGCGGCAGCTTATCAGCCAGATTTCCAATCTGCCGGGCGTGAAGTCCGTTGCTATTTCAACGACGTTGCCGATCGGAGACGGCGACGGCACGGCTGGATTTCGAGTAGTAGGGCGGCCATATCATGGCGAGCACATGGAAGTCGCCATCCGGAAGGTGAGCTCCGGTTATTTCTCAACGCTGCAGGTGCAGCTCTTGCGCGGGCGCTATTTTGCTGAAGATGAGGATAATTCGAAACCGCAAGTTGTCATCATGAACGAGACGATGGCGAAACAGTATTTCCCGGGCGAAAATCCCGTCGGCAGACAGATTGCTTTCGACATCGACAAACCTAAGGAATACCTGCAGATCGTCGGCGTTGTGAAAGACCTGCAGGAAGGACAGCTTGATGCGGCTCCTCGCGGCGCCATGTATGTTGCGTACAATCAGGGTCCGAATAACTTCTTCTCTTTAGTCGTTCGCACATCGCAGGATGAGCAGTCGATCCTGCCAGTGCTGACTTCCATCGTTCATCAGGCCGATCCAAATATTGCAACTTTCGGCGCATCGACGATGAGCGAACGCATTCACGATTCTCCGGTCGCTTACCTGCACCGGTCAGCGGCCTGGGTTGTCGGAGGGTTTGCTTCGCTGGCGCTGCTGCTGGGCATTGTCGGGCTATATGGCGTCATCGCCTACTCGGTGAGCCAGCGGACGCGTGAGATCGGCGTGCGTATGGCGCTGGGAGCACAGCGCAGCTCTGTTTACCGGCTTGTTCTGGGAGAGGCGGGGTGGCTCGTTGTAGTTGGGATTACCGCCGGCGTGGCCGTCTCTCTTGCGGTGACGACCCTGATGCGCAAGTTGTTGTTCGGCGTTCACGCGTGGGACGTATCGACGCTCGTTGCTGTAGCAATTGTGCTGGGCGTGTGTGCGCTGCTGGCCAGTTATCTGCCGGCAAAGCGCGCGGCGTCGGTCAATCCAGTGGAGGCGCTGCGCGCCGAGTAGACTTCAGGCTCACGGTTTCTGCGTGGGCCTGAGCAGCACTTCGCTGACAAACGATTGCGGGGCCTGCGTGACCAGCATCGCCACGACGTGAGCCACGTCATCCGGCTGTATTTTTTTGTCAGGATTTTTGCCGCTGCCGCCGTCGCCGAAATGCGTATTTACTGATCCTGGTGCGATGACCGAGACGCGAATCCCATGCGGGCGCAATTCCTCGGCAACCGAGTAAGTCAACCCGTTCAGTCCCCATTTCGACGCGGCATAGGCCGCTCCGCCGGACAGAGGGTTGTGTCCGGAGAGGGACGAGATGTTGATAATATGGCCTGATTTGGCAGCGATCATCAACGGAGCCAGTGCGTGAATCATCAGATACGGCCCGCGCAAATTGGTGCCCATCAACTGATCCCATTCAGCGGATGGCATTTCATGCATGGGTTTCCCGATGATGCCGATACCCGCATTGTTGACGAGAATATCGCAACGCCGATGGCGGCGCTGAAGAGATTCGGCCAGTTTTGCGACAGACTGTTCGTTCAGCAGGTCGAGCTGTGCAGTCTCTGCGGAGCCGCCATCGGCTTCAATTTCTTGCCGAATGCGTTCGAGCCGGGTGACATCCCGCGCCGCAAGCACAACAGATGCTCCCATGGCCGCGAGCCGCCGGCTGATGGCCTCGCCAATGCCTCGCGCGGCTCCTGTGACGACAGCAACCTGCCCTTTGAGGTTCGCTCCTTCGTTGGGCATGATCAAATTCTCCTCGATGCGAGATTGCGGCACTTTCGGCACACATCCGGTGTCTTCAAATATGTAGCAGATTCGGAGGTCAACGTTTTGGCGCGCAGATGCATCTCAATGTCGCATTACCAAAAATGTAATAACGATTACTTGTCACTGATGGCCGAGGGTTTCTATAATGCAGCAACATCGCATTGAATTTTGATAAGTTGACTTCCGGAATTAGGGGCTGGCATGTTTCAATGCGAGAGGGGCACCCTCCAAATCCGCATCGTGTAATTTTCAGGATTTTTCCTAGGAGCGTTGAATGAAGAAAGTCGTCGTTGCTTCCGTGTTGGCTGTAGCCACCGGCACTGCATTTTATCTGCCTGCTGCGCTGGCACTGGATGATGACCAGAGTCAGGGTGCGCAATCCGGCCAGATCACCATTAAAGACCCAGCCGAGTACAACGCCTACACCAATGCTGTCGGCCAGTCGTCTCCGGCTGCTAAAGCTTCCGCCATTGAGCAGTTCCTGCAACAGTATCCAAACAGCGTCGTGAAGGAAGATATGCTGACGCAGCTGATGGCTGCTTATGAACAGGCCGGCAATGCAGACAAGGAACTCGATGCCGCCAATCGCCTGCTGGCCGTCAATCCAAATAATCTGCGCGCTCTTACCCTTGTTGTTTACATGGAGAAGAAAGCCACAACCGACCAGACGAAGCTGGATGACGCTGCCGCCAAGGCAAAGCAAGCTCTCGCAGCGCCCAAGCCGGCAACCCTTTCTGACGCTGACTACGAAAAGCTGAAGGCTGCTACTACGCCGATTTTCGAAGACGCCATCGCAACAGATGCTGCCGCCAAAAAAGACTACAAGTCCGCGATTGATGCCTACACCGCTGAGTTGAAGGCATATACAGATCCCGCACAAACTCAGGCTGGCCCCGGGCTGCTGGCCACCTACAATCTCGGCAATGCCTATGTGCAGGAAGATCCCAAGGACCTGGTGCAGGGTATCTGGTACCTGACTCGGGCAGCGCAGTTTGCTCCTGCAGGCTACAAGGATCAGATCGAAAAGGCTGCAGAATATTGGTACAAAAAGTATCACGGCGGCATGGATGGATTCGATCAGGTCAAAACGCTGACGCAGACCAACCTTTTCCCGCCGGATTCCTATAAGCCAGTTGCCGCTCCGCCACCGCCGTCGCCGCAGGAACTGGCGCACCAGGCAGTGACCAGCACCCCAGACCTCAAATCGCTTGCATTGGCCGATAAGGAATTCATCCTTGCCAACGGAACTCCGGAAGACGCAGGCAAGGTGTGGGCTGTGCTGAAGGATGTAACAGCTGAGGTCCCGGGAGTCGTGGTTTCTGCAACGGCGGACAGCGTGCAGCTGGCGGTCTCCGACGATGCGAAGCAATCTCAGAAGGCGGACTTCACTATCAACATGAAGACGCCCCTGAAGGAGATTCCGCAGACTGGAGCACAGGTGACTTTTGTAGGCACCTTTGATTCCTTTACCCAGAACCCACCGATGATCATCCTCAGGGATGGCGAGCCGCCTGCACCGGCAAAGAAGACACCAGCGAGACGTCCGGTCCATCATCCGAGCGGCAATTAAGCAAGGATGTACTTCTAGAAAAAGGCAGCCGCACAGGCTGCCTTTTCTGTCTCTTCGCGATGAAATGGTAGAGTGAAAACGAGATGATGAGATTCTGGAGCCTGGTTTCCCCGGGAGCGATTTTACTGTTGGCAACTCGACTGCTTTCGGCGCAGGATGTTTCTCCGGTGAACCAGTCTGCTGCACAACCGGCCACGCAGGTCGCTCCGAAGAACCTGGCACAGGCCGAAGCTGTGTTTTCCCCGGAAAAGAAGCTGCAATATTTCGTGCTTGAGCATCGTTCCCCGGAAAAGATGGAGCCATCAGACGCCGAGATCGTTAGTAAGCGCAAACGGGATATCCTGGCGGCCGCCGAGTTTTATGGCTATGACATGAGCGCGGATGCCTGGACGTATGAGCAATCTGTCTGTACGCAGATCCCTGACTACATCGTGCTGCGCTATTCCAGTAAGAACGCGGCGGGCGCGGATTCTATTTTTACAGTGCTGGTTCCTCGAAACGGTGGGCGTATCCGGATCGTCCCTGTACTCAGTCATGGCGCGACACGTTTCAAACCTGCTCCCAAAGATCCGAGAAACTTTCAACTCTTCAGTGAAGTTGTCCCTGCGGGACTTGCGAAACAGGATAGCAGCCCGGAAGGGAAGTGGCTTGCACTTTCCGTCTGCTATGCGGAGATGACCGGCGCGCGGCCGCAGGTGCCGAACGAGCCAAGCCTTGACCTGCACATGATCAAAGCGCCTCCGCCGACATTACGTATCGCAATAGGCGGCAAGGAGCATGAAGTACGCTTTGTGGAACCTGTCTCGAAGACGGACTATAAGCTATGGGATATAACCTATAACGACGCAGGCCACGTTACCAGCGTGAGTGACGATACACACTCCTTCGGAGAGCCAATAGTAACGCATCCGGCTGAGCCTGCACCGAAGGAAATGCCCAAGCCACCTGCCCCGCCGGTAAAATGAATTCCTGCTTCCAAGCAAGCTGCATCTGTGCCGCCAAGTTAAAGGCCTCTGGAAGGCCCTAGAAAGCGCGTGGCGGCCATTTCAGGATCGGCAGAATGCTGGAATAGTCGTCTGTCCACAGACCAACATTGCGGCGCGTAACCGAGGGATGCGCGCTGCGAGCCACATCAGGCTGAGCGAGGAATTGCTCGTTGTTTGTCAGCAGCACCCAGTCCGACACAAATATTCCCCGGCTTTCATTCGCGCCGCTGTGCACGGTTATGGCATGCATCCCGGCTTGTTGCGCCTCGCGCGCCAGGACAGGCTCAAGATCGAGATACTGACTTGAGATATGAAAGGCGAGGATGCCATCCGGCGTAAGGTGCTTGCGATAGAGCGCGAGTGCCTGCTGTGTAAGCAGATGAATGGGTACGGCGTCACCTGAAAATGCATCCAGTATCAGCACATCGAATGGCTGGCCGTGTTCCCGGCTGATGGAAAATCGCGCATCGCCGAGAACGACATCCGTTTGCGCCGGCGTTTCGCGCAGATAAGTGAAGAGTTCTCTCGCCACGCGTTCCACCAGTGGATCAAGCTCATAAAACCGCAACACGTCTCCCGGCTGACCGTAGGCGGCCAGCGCTCCCGCTCCAAGGCCTACAATGCCTACCCTTTTGGGGCGGCCTGTACAACAAAGACGGAGCGCGAGGCCTACCCCTGATGATGGCGCGTAATACGATGCAGGCTGCATACGCATTCCATTCGCAAAGTATTGCGTGCCGTGCTGAATGGTGCCGTTATAGAGCGTTCGAGTGGTTCCGGCCTGTGGCGGCCAGTGAGTCTCCGTCACGCGCAGCGTGCCGTAGAAGCTCCGGAGCTGCACCAAAGCATCCTGCTGCCAGGCACGCGCCTGTAAGATCGCAACCCACAGAAGCGCGAGCGCTCCCGCAGTCCAGAAGAGTCGTGCCATGATCCCGAAATTCCACGTAGCAAAGAGCGCCAGAAGGGCTGCAAGCACAAGGCCTATCAACAATTCATAATTGGCGCGGAAGAGATTTGGAGCGATGACTCCAACGAACAACGATCCAAGCGCAGATCCAAGCGAGAGCAGCAGATAGAAACCGGTAGCCGATTCCGATGCGGGCCGCAGCCTGTAAAGTTCGCCATGGAAAAAAAAGCACAGCACAAACAAGGCCGCACAATAAAGAGGGACAGCCACCTGAACCGGCAGCGACCCGTGCACGTCATACGCGATGTACCCCAAAATCCCGAGTGTGCATGCAGCGAGACGCAGCATCAGCCATCGTGGATAGGCCTGTGGCGAATGGAAGGCAATAATAAAACTCAACAGATATGCCGAGAGCGGCAAAATCCAGAGTAAAGGGATGGCGGCTATATTCTGACTGAGATGATTTGTAAAAGCACACAACAGAAGGGAAGCACAGCCTGGCAATAGCAGCCACAATGCACGCTGACGGGTGGAGATGGATGGGGCACCGGTTTCCTGCTGCGATTGTTTTCGCCGCTCGGGGAGCGTTTGCCGCACACTCCATGCAATGCCGCCGCACAATACAGCGAAAAGAAAAAAGCCCCCCGACCAGCTGCGTGTCTGAGCCTTAAACGTAAAGTGCGGCTCAATCAGCGTGGGGTAGATCAGCAGGGCAAGCAACGCTCCGGTATTCGATAGCGAGAACAGCCAATACGGCCCCTCTGCCTGAAAGCTGCGCGTATACCAGGACTGTAAAAGGGGCGTAGTTGCCGATAACGCGAGATAAGGCAGCCCGATAATCAGGATCAGGAGCCAGAAGACGGTAAGCATAGGATGCCAGGTGGCAGCCCATGGATTGGCACGTATGTGCAGGCCGAGTACAGCCAGGGCCACTGCCAGCAGCGATACATGGGTGACTGCCTGTGCTCTTGGACGCAGCTTGTTTGCAACCGTATCGGCGTACAAGTAGCCGAGCAGCAATGCAGACTGGAAGAAGACCAGGCACGTCGTCCACACTGCCGCAGAACCACCGAGGATCGGAAGAAGTTGCTTCGCAACGATAGGCTGCACCAGAAAAAGCAGAAACGCGCTCAGGAACACAACGCAGGCGTAGAGAAATGTGAGCAGAACCATGAGTATCTGAAAAGAATTCATCCAGCCTACGCCCGATTCACAATTCTGGTCTACACTCGCGCATGAAGGATTTTGAGGTGTTCGATGCTTGGCAGCGAAAAGATCATGTCGTTTGTTGGAGTCAGCGACGCGGATAAGGCTCGAGTTTTCTACCGCGACACCCTGGGATTATCCCTGATCAGCGAAGATGGTTTCGCACTGGCGTTTGATGTGGGCGGCATTATGTTGCGCGTAACACCGGTCCATGAAGTACGGCCTCAGCCACACACCGTTCTCGGCTGGCAGGTGAAGGACGCAACAGCGACTGCCCGTGCCTTGGCAAAAGCTGGAGTACAGCTTGAACGTTACCCGCACGTGCAGCAGGACGAAGACGGCGTATGGACTGCTCCCGGCGGCGCGAAAATCGCCTGGTTCAAAGACCCGGACGGCAACGTTCTGAGCATTGCACAACTGTAGGGCTGAGGGCGCGGGAGAAAACCCTAGTGCTTGTCTTTTTTTGCTGCCTTCTTTGCCAGCTGGCTTAGGCTGGTCTGTGCCAGTTCCTTTTCGAGCGCTTTCTGCGCATCCTTAAAGACCTGACCGAGCGCGGAATTGAGCTTTCCGGAATGAACCGCATTCGTGGCCGCGGCATGAAATACGTCGCCTGGAGCCAGCACCCGGTAAACGTCTGCGAGCGAAATTTCCTTCGCAGACCGCGCCAGTCGAGAGCCGCCGCTCGGTCCTTTCTGACTTTCCACGAGCTCCGCTTGTTGCAGCAATGAAAACACGCGTCGAATGACGACAGGGTTGGTGTTGAGTTTGCGCGCCACATCTTCTGAGGTCTGCAGTACATCCGGTTCGGCAGCGAGCAGAAGCAGGGCGTGGACGCCGGTTGCGAATCGGGTATTGACGGCCATACAGCCACGCTACCATAGGTTTTCTCGAATCCGCATCGCAATTTGATCAAATTGCATTTGTAACAATCTGTAACACTCACAGATCACAGTTCGCTTCGTGCTAGCATCAAAACTTCTTATCCGATTAGGAGGGTTTTCTTTTTTTGCGTATTCTTTTTGTAGGAGACGTTTTCGGGAGCGCTGGTCGCCGCATCGTGCGCGAACATCTCGGGCACGTTATCGAACAGCGTCAGGTCGATCTGGTCGTCATCAATGGGGAAAATGCTGCCGGCGGCTTCGGCATTACGCCCGCGATTGCCGATGAATTGTTCGACCTCGGCGCGCATGTCATCACCACCGGAAACCATGTGTGGGATAAGCGTGAGATCATCGAATACATGCAGTCCGTACCTGCGGACAGCCACGAGCGCCAGCGCCGCGTCATCCGCCCGGCAAATTATGTGGCAGGAACGCCCGGTCACGGCTTCTATCAGGGACAGCTCGCATCCGGACAGGAATATGCCGTGATGAATTTACAGGGCCGCGTCTTCATGGCCTCCAGTGATGATCCGTTTCGCACGGCGGATATTTTGCTAAAACAAATGACTGCGAAAGTAATTCTGGTTGATTTTCACGCAGAAGCAACATCGGAGAAAGCCGCTCTTGGATGGTATCTCGATAGCCGTGTAACTGCAGTGCTAGGCACGCACACGCATGTACCCACTGCGGATGATCGAGTGCTGCCGGGTGGCACAGCCTACCAGACAGATGTAGGCATGAGCGGCCCATACGACAGCATTATCGGGGTAGAGAAGGACCTTGTGCTGCAGCGCTTTCTTACCGGCATGCCGGCGAAATTTGAGGCTGCGAAAGGCGATCCACGCATGGCCGCGACGCTAATTGAATGCGACGGCGCTACCGGAAGGGCGTTAAGTACGCAGCGCCTGCTATTGGGCGAGTGATCTGAGCGAGAGGAAGACATGTCGATCAATACACCGGAAGAACGGGAAGGCATGAGGAGTGCAGGCCTGATCGTGCGCAAGATGCTGGAGGCCATGAAAAAGGCCGCTCGTTCCGGTGTCACAACTGCTGAACTCGATGACGTTGGTGCGGATGTTATGCGCGAACATGGGGCGCGCTCGGCTCCCGCTATGGTTTATGGCTTTCCCGGTGTCAGCTGCATCAGCGTCAACGACGAAATTGTGCACGGCATCCCCGGCAAGCGGAAGCTTCGCGGTGGAGACTTGTTAAAGCTCGACGTGACCATCGAGAAGAACGGTTTCATGGCTGATGCTGCTGAGACTGTTGTGATCGGAAATGGATCGCTGATCGGGGAGCGTCTGGTTGCCTGTGCTCAACGGGCATTCGAGCGCGCGGTATCAGTCGCTCGCGTCGGAAATCGTGTCTATCAAATTGGCAGCGCCGTTGAGGCCGAAGTCCGCAAGAGCGGATTCTTTGTGGTTCATCAACTGTGCGGTCATGGCATTGGACGCACGATTCACGAGGAGCCAAGCGTACCCAACTTTGCCGATCCGCGCGCCAGTCAGATGCTGACCGAAGGGTTGGTCATCACGATTGAACCGATCATTGCCAGTCAGTCAAGCCGGGCCATTCTGGCTCGCGATGGCTGGACCATGCGCACTGCTGATCGAGGACTCGCTGCGCATCACGAACATACGCTGATGATTACTGCAGGAGAACCGTTGCTGCTTACCGCTGCATAGCCATAGGCTATTCGGTTTCCTCTGCAGACTTCTGCGGCCTCAGCAACGGAAACAGAATCACATCGCGAATCGATCGTGCACCGGTGAGGATCATTGTCAGGCGGTCGATGCCGATGCCTTCGCCGCCGGTTGGTGGAAGACCGTAGGACAAGGCGCGCACATAGTCTTCGTCCATCTGATGTGCTTCATCGTCGCCGTGTTCGCGCTGGGTGAGCTGTTGCTCGAAGCGCTTGCGTTGTTCTTCCGGATCGTTCAGCTCGCTGAAGGCATTGCCTACTTCGAAGCCGCCGATGTAGAACTCGAAGCGCTCCACCCACTCGAGCTCGTCGGGTTTCTGCTTGGACAGAGGTGAGACGGCGAGAGGGAAGTCGTAGATGATCGTGGGCTGAATTAAATATTCTTCAGCGACAACTTCAAAAATATTCGCAAATATTTTCCCCTTGGAATTCCCTGTCGAATCATCGCTCTTAAGTAGATCGAGAATTGCTTTTGCGTATATGTCCCGAATGGCTTTAACTTTAGGCGCTGAAATGTTAGTGGTCTCGTCATAGAATTTTTTCAAGAAGTCAAGGAAGTCCTTAGAACTACCAAGGTTACTTTTTCCCGGCTTCGCCCCGGCTTCCACAGGCCAAAATGTCTCAATCGCCTCGCGCATAGAAAAGCGCCGCCACGTCGATAGATCAATCTCATGGCCGTTAAAGTGCGTAATCGTTGAGCCGTTCACTTCATTGGCGACGAAGACGATCAGGTCTTCCGTCAGCTTCATCAAGTCGTGGTAGTTCGCGTATGCCTGGTAGAACTCAAGCATCGTGAACTCAGGGTTATGCTGCGTCGAGATGCCTTCGTTGCGAAAGTTGCGATTGATCTCGTACACCCGATCGATGCCGCCGACCACAAGGCGCTTCAGATAAAGCTCCGGCGCAATGCGCAGGAAGAGATCCATGTCGAGCGTATTGTGATGCGTCACAAAAGGCCGTGCCGCGGCGCCACCGGCGATGGGCTGCATCATGGGCGTTTCTACTTCGATATAACCGCGCGCATCGAAGAAATTCCGCATCGCCTTGAGCACCTGCGCTCGCTTCACAAACACCGTGCGGACGTTGATTTCATCCAGAGCGCCTTCATTGAGAGGCGTATTCATAAAGAGATCGACGTACCGTTGACGGTAGCGCAGCTCCACATCAGTAAGGCCGTGATATTTTTCTGGCAGCGCCAGCATGGCCTTTGACAGGAATGTGATGGTCTGCACATGGATTGTCAGCTCGCCGGTGCGTGTGCGGAAGAGATAGCCCTTGACTCCGATGTGGTCGCCAAGATCGAGCAATTTGTAAAGCAGGAAGTTTTCCTCGCCAACATCGTCCTTGCGGACATAAATCTGCAGGCGCTCGCCGTTTTGCTGCAGATGCGCGAATCCGGCCTTGCCCTGGCCGCGGATCGCCATGATGCGTCCGGCAATTGATACTTCGACGCGATTCGTTTCCAGCTCTTCTGCTGTGGCTTCGCGATGTTGCGCCCAAATCTCTGGAATGGTGTGCGTTGCGATGTATTGGTTGGGGTAGGTCTGCTGCCCAAGAGCGGTAATCTGATTTAATTTTTCCCGGCGAAGTGCAAAAAGATTCCGCTCGAACTCGGATTCAAACACGTCTGTGCCTCAACTTGCTGCAATTTAGAAATCAGTAAATGTCAGTATAGCGAGTCGTGTGCAAGCTGACTTGCTGCCGCATAGAAGTGATATAACAAGCTTCGGACCATGGCATTTAACAATCCACCCCCACAAAAACCCGGAACGAAGCGTGACGATGGCGGATTCGGCACTTTGTTGCGCGCCGAAAAATTGACGCAAATTGCCTTTATTCTTCCGGTTACCGTATTTATTGGGTGGGCGCTTGGCGCGGCCCTGGATAAGTGGCTGCATCAGCACTGGATCTATCTTGCGGGGATTATTTTTGGTTCCGTGGCAGGCTTCATTCAAATCTTCCGGCTGGTTGCCGCATCGGGAAAAGATACACAGTGACAGAGAGTGGTCATCCGATTTTTGATTTTACTGACGCAGACCTGAAAATTGCTCTTCGCCGCGCTTTCAAGGTCACCGTCATTCTTGGTCTGATACTGGCCGTGGTTCTTACGGTGGTTTATGGGTGGCAGACTGGCGCGCTCCTGCTGGCTGGTGCCCTGATCTCGGCAACCGGCTTGTGGGAATGGCAGCGCTTAGTCGCTTTTATCAATGCACGCCTGGATAATCAGCGAGCCGCGGGGGGAGCGGCACGCGTAGTTACTATGTTTTCTCTTCGCCTTCTGCTCGCTGGAGGCGTACTTTATGTTAGTCTAAAGTGTTTCCATGGATCGGTTTACGCGCTGTTGGCTGGTTTGGGTTTGGCGGTTTTCGCCCTGACGATTGAGGCTGTGCGCCTGATACGGTCCTGAAATACGACCTCGGCAAAAATTCATACGGGATTACGACGTTTTAGGAAGTCATGCACAGCTTACTTCTCGCACTTACAGGTTTGCTCAATCGGCTCTTCGGTGCTCCTACTACCGCGCTGTTGTATAAGCTCGGCATCCATCCTGCGCATCCCGCAGCACCGATCAATAACGCGCTTACCCTCGAGTTGCTGGTGTCCGCTTTTCTCATCGCTTTTTTCGTGATCATCCGCGCCTCTCTGAACGTAGAGAAGCCCGGTAGCGTGCAACATCTTGCAGAGATTATTTACGGCTTTGTCGATGATCAGGCGCAGTCTGTCATGGGGCAACACGGTTACGAATCGCATCTTCCGTTCGTGACCACGATTCTGCTTTTTGTTCTGCTGTGCAATCTGCTCGGTCTGCTGCCCGGGATTCCAACGCCATCGGCAGATCCGGTCGTGCCGCTCGGCATCGCGCTCGTCACCTTCGTTTATTACAACTGGCACGGCGTGCGCGCACAGGGTCCCATCGGCTACCTGAAGCACTTCATGGGACCTATCTGGTGGATCGCGCCGCTGATGTTCCCGATTGAAATCATCTCGAATCTGGCGCGTGTCATGTCGCTGACGGTTCGTCTTTACGCCAACATGTTTGCCAGCGACCTGCTGACACTGGTGTTCTTCTCGCTGATTCCGATCGGTATCCCGGTTATCTTCCTGGGCCTGCATCTTGGCGTGGCGTTGATTCAGGCTTATGTTTTCATGCTGCTGACAATGATTTATCTGGCCGAGGCCACGGCCCACGAACAGCATTGATTTTGATCAAGTTCCGCACCCGGAGTTTGCTTCCACTTCGGTAAAGCGGCCGTGAGCGTGAGGGGGCCAGCACGGTGAGCCTCAACCACCCACTGACGGCACATTTTGAAGGAAGCAAGGAGAAACACAATGCGCAAACTGCAATATCTTTTCATGACGCTGGCCGTCCTCTGCATGGCATCGCCCGCGTTCGCACAATCCGCCACCGGCTCCGCGCCGAGCTGGGTGCCCATCGGCGCCGGCATCGGCATGGCCATTGCTTCCGGTCTTTGCGGCCTTGGACAGGGGCGCGTGGCCGGTTCAGCTGCTGAGGCAATCGCCCGCAATCCTGGAGCACGCGCCGGCATTCAGCTGGTTCTGGTGCTCGGCCTGGCCTTCATCGAGTCTCTGGCACTCTTTACCTTGCTGATCATCTTCGCCAAGGTGTAAGCGCAGTTTGCTTTTGCAAGGAATATGGCCTCCGGTTCGCCGGGGGCCATTGCATTTTGATAGCACCTAATTTTCACAGCTCATGAAGCGCACAATCCGTTTTCGAAGCGTTAGCATCCCAATAGAGAAAGCGGACCACTCATTCAGACACTTACCGTAAAAGCGAAAGGAAGAACGATGGCAGCACAACAGAAGACCGGAGTATCACTCGAGGACGCGCGCCGTATCATTGCAGCAGCAGAAAAGAAGGCGCAGGAGATTGGACAACCTATGAACATCGCCGTAGCTGACCAGGGCGCGAACCTCGTGGCCTTCATCCGGATGGAGGGCGCATGGATTGGCAGTATCGATATTTCGCAGAAGAAAGCCTTTACCTCCCGTGCCTTTGATATTTCCACCAAAGACCTTGCTCAGCATTCACAGAGCGGCAATCAGTTCTTCGGTATCCACGCTTCCAACGATGGCAAGGTCATGATCTTCGCTGGCGGTATCCCACTGAAGAGCGGCGATAAAGTTGTCGGTGCTATCGGCGTGAGTGGTGGCTCAGGCGAACAGGATCACGCGGTCGCAGAAGCTGGCGCAGCGGCATTTTAACCGCCTCACGCTGAACGGAACATAAACCATCGCCAGATATTCGTTCGAAGTACAAGGAGGAACCATGGCCGCCAATCGTGGCGTTGTTTATATGGGCCCTGGCAAGGTTGAGGTCCAATCCATTGACTATCCAAAGATGCAGACACCTCAAGGACGCTCCATCGAACACGGAGCCATTCTAAAGATTGTCTCTACCAACATTTGCGGCTCTGACCAGCATATGGTGCGGGGCCGCACCACCGCACCCAAGGGCCTGATTCTGGGCCATGAAATTACCGGAGAAGTCATCGAAAAGGGAAAAGATGTTGAGTTCATCAATATTGGTGATCTCGTTTCGGTGCCATTTAATATTGCCTGCGGACGTTGTCGCGCCTGCCGGGAACGCCACACCGGTGTCTGTCTCAACGTGAATCCGCAACAGCCAGGTGGCGCATACGGCTATGTCGATATGGGCGGATGGGTCGGAGGTCAGGCGCAATATGTGCTTGTTCCTTACGCCGATTTCAACCTGCTCAAATTCCCGGACAAAGAACAGGCTATGTCGAAGATCAAGGACCTAACGATGCTCTCCGACATTTTGCCCACTGGATATCATGGCGCGAAGTCCGCGGGAGTTGAAGTAGGTTCCATCGTTTATATTGCCGGAGCTGGTCCCGTAGGCATGGCCGCAGCAGCTTCAGCCTACATTCTTGGCGCAGCGGTAGTGCTCATTGGCGATCGAAACGCAGAACGTCTGGCCCATGCCAAGAAAATGGGCTACGAGCCGATCGATATCAGCAAGCACGACAACCTCTCAGAGCAGATTGAGCAGATCGTTGGGGTACCGGAGGTGGATGCCGCCATCGACGCTGTAGGTTTTGAAGCGAGCGCAGCAGGAGCCAAGGGCGAGGCGGCACCGGCCACAGTACTCAATCAACTTATGGACATCACGTTCGTTGCCGGCGGAGTTGGAATTCCTGGTCTCTACGTGGTCGAAGATCCAGGAGCCCCGAACGAAGAAGCAAAGAAGGGGATTCTGAAGATTCGTATCGGCAAAGGATGGGCGAAGTCGCTGCATTTCCATACCGGCCAGGCGCCTGTGCTGCAATACAACCGTCAACTCATGCAGGCAATTCTGCATGACCGTCTACCGATTGCGAAGATCGTCAACGCAACCGTGATTAGCCTCGACAATGCCCCGCAAGGCTATGCCGACTTCGATAAGGGAGCAGCAAAAAAGTACATTCTCGATCCGAATGGCTATCTTGGAAAAGCTGCATAGCGACAAAGTTAAAACGGCATCCAGTTGATCTGGATGCCGTTGCTTTCAATTCATTATCTGCCTGTCGCAAAATCAGCACGGCAGCCATTGGTGACCCAGATGCCGCGCTGGTCATAGCCCCATGAAGTGCCTTGGCGACAGATACTTCCACTTCTTACTCTGACTAAGCGCACGCCAAGGTGGGTATCGGCGGGACAAAATTGCCGTCTTCCATTGGTGGACGAGCAGGTGACTAGGTTAGAAGGACTCGGTGGCGGTGGTCCGCCGCCCGGTCCAACGTTTCCCGCAAAAAAATCAGCCCGGCATCCGTGATCAACCCAGATGGCGCGTGGTGTGAAACCCCAGCTGTACCCTTCCTTGCAAACCGATACGCTTCTCTGGTTCACCATACGAACGCCATTTCGCGTATCAGCGTTGCAATAGTGTCGATTGCCGTCCGCCGAGGCGCACGTAATCCTCGGACCCTGTCTTGAGGTCGTACCATTCTGCGCCGACAGGTGCAATGTGCTCAGGATGGAAAAAACTGCAGCGATAAAAATGAATATTAGTTTTCGCAAAGTCTCCCTCCTCAATCGACTGGAAGCATAACCCATACCCGCATTCGATAACAAGGACGCACCCGAAGGTAACCTAACACATGCCTTCTCAGCGCTTCTTCACGAGATACTTTAATTTGGTTCAGGTGCTTCGCTTGCCAGCACGAGATCGAGCCTCGCATGCAAACGTTTGCTGAAATCGACAGGCAGTTCGAAGATGCGATCGTCCGCCATAAGGACAATCACATTGCGTGTCGAATCGAGCACGGCGGAGCAGATCTCGCAATGTGCAAGATGTTTCTCCACATCTGCGCGCACTGCGGGGTCGAGCGTTCCATCGATGTAATCGGAGATGCGGTCCCACACGTGTCTGCAGTTCAGAACCATGGCAACCTCCTTAAAATCCCACTTTTCTTCTTCGCTTTCAATTCTGTTCGTAACTGCGGCGCGAGTTTTTTTTGTAAAAGCAGGCGGGCACGATGCAGGCGAACCTTCACCAGCGATGCGGAAATTCCCAGGGCCTCTGCGGTCTGCTGCACGCTTAGCTCTTCCATGTCACGCAGTACGACTACCTCGCGAAAGGTGTGCGGCAGTTCCGCTATGGCTTGCTGCATAAGGGCGCGGATTTCCCGCCGCTCCAGCGCTTCCAGGGGAACCTCGCGCCAATCTGTCAGCGCGGCGGGCGTGTAATCACCCTCGTCTGCGTCATGATCGTCGAGCGAATCGAGCATGGAGCGTTTCCCATCACGCAGCCGAGTCCGTGCTTCATTCAGCGTAATCGCGATAAGCCACGTACTGAATTTCGCATCGCCGCGAAAGCTACCCAGCTTGCGATAGGCGCGCAGGATTGCCTCCTGCGCTACATCTTCGGCCTCTGTCTCGCTCTTTAAGAGAGTAAGGGCAGTGAGGTATACCTGTCGCTCATATGGACGGATAAGGTCGTGAAACTTATCGCGCTCTCCAGCCAGAATTACGGCAATGAGCGCTGCCTCACGCTCCTGCTGCGCTCCGGCCCTGACTTGCGGTGCGGTCATAACTAACGTCTGCGCCGCTGGGAGAAGAAATAATCGAGAGAAAAGAAGCCGGCTCCAAAGATCAGCACAATAAGCGAAGCAAAAAGAAAGGTGAACGGATCGGCGTTATAGAACTTGCCTGGATCGCTGATGATCGAGCGGAGAGCGTCACGGTCTGAGGTCAGATATGCGACAAACATGTCGGCCGCCAACAACAAACCGGTGAGCCGTGTCGCCAGTCCCACGATCAAAAGAATGCCGCCAACAAGCTCAAGGCTGGAGACAGCCGGCTCCACGATTCCAGGTGCCGGGATGCCAAGACTCGCAAAAAACTCAACTGCGTGCGGGTTGTGTAGTCTGCCCCAGCCCGACTGTGCGAACTGCCATCCCCAGTAAAGTCGTACCAGCAGTAGAAATGGAGAATCCAGCCGCGCCGCATAGTGCTTGAAGATGCGGTAGTAGTCGCTGATCCTTTGAATCAGTGAAGGCTTTTTGGTTGTAGAAACCGAGACCGGTTGCGTGCTCATGATGCTGCCTTTCTTTACTTGGTAAACCAGCCCAGCGACGACCATGTTTGAAAAGCAGCCTGTAAAAATGGTGGTCGCTCGTCTTCAGGAACTGTGCTGTCTTCGAAGGCTCCTTCAATCGCATGGCCTATTGACTCGCCAGCCATCAATGCCGATAAAAGGCGATAGTCCTCGCGATTGAGCCGCTTGTAGTACACGGAGTTCTCATGTCTATGCACGGCAAGGTAAATCTCTTTCGAATCCATCCTGGCGAAACGATGCACTCTCCTGCGTTTACGAGCAATGCTGGCATTGTTACTGGTTGAGTCACTGCTGCCGCTTTCGCTTCGCACTTCAATGATCAGGTCGTCAACGGGATACCGCAGCTTGAGCAGCCTCAAATAAGGTTGCAAATGCAGTTGTGAGCCATCATGAATGGCAGCCAGATCGTCCGCATCAATCGGTGGCTCGGCGGCAGAATCGAATGCTTCGATGTGCGCCCATTCGATACGAACCATGTCCAGCGCCAATTCCTTGTGCGGTTCTACATAGTCTGTATGGGCTTGTACCCAACTCTCAAGCTGCGAACCAAGATTGCGCAGCGAAAACGAGCGGGAAGGGAAATCTGTGAGATAAGCACGTGTCAACGCATCAAATTTTTTCCTTCCGACGACCGCCATCAACCCAGGAAAATCCTCTTCAAACGAAGAATAAAGCCGAAACCAATATTGGCGATTGTAGATTTCCAACCGCTCGAAGGAAGTCAGCCGGTCGTTCGGCCTGATGATCGCGTCGGCTTCAGCCTGGTTGGAAATCCCATTCTTACGCCGTCGCGGCATGGTCTCCTGCTGCGTAAGCGGATGCATGATCGCAGCGGCGACACGGCGCTGCAGCTCAAGTAATTCGCTCATGGCGCTACCTCGGTCAACTCCGGCGCAACAGGTCCTGCGGCGGCTTGTAGAAACTGGTTTGCCTTCAACGCTTCTGCATGCACATCTTCAAACGACGGAATGTTGTCGTCCCATTCGAGCAGCGTAGCGGTTGGGCCGGCACGCTCTATTGTGCGCGCGTATAGCTGCCACACGGGCTCCAGCACAGGATGATCGTGTGTATCGAGAATATATTTCTCAAACCTGGAATGTCCGGCAATATGAATCTGTGCAATACGATCGGCTGGAACGGCATTCACATAGGTAAATGGATCGAAGCTGTGATTCTGCGACGAGACGTAAATGTTATTCACGTCGAGCAGAATGCCGCAGTCCGCGCTCTCGACCACCTCATTCAGAAACTCCCACTCCGTCATCTCTGAGACGTGATACTCCGCATAGCTGGAAACATTTTCGACGACAACCGGTATCTCAAGAAAATCCTGTACGTGACGAATTCGCTCTGCTGTGACTTTCACTGCTTCCCACGTATATGGCATTGGCAACAGATCATGCGTATAGCGGCCATCGACAGACCCCCAACAGAGATGATCACTAAGCCACGGTGTATTTGTTCGTTTCACCAGATGCTTTAAGCGTTTCAAATGTTCGGGGTCTGGCGCACTGGCGGAGCCGAAATACATCGATACTCCGTGTTGAACGACGTTGTACTGTTCGAGAATCTGGTCGAGCACTTCGAGTGGACGCCCGCCATCGACCATATAGTTTTCCGAGATGATCTCGAACCAGTCCACTAACGGTTTCTTATTCAAGATGTGGCGATAGTGTGGAATGCGCAGCCCGATGCCGACACCATATTCGGTAAAACCGTTAAAGCGATTCGCAGGCACAGCCAACTCCTAAAGGTACGAGTAGAAAAACATAGCGGGCCGCATCAGCGCGGCCCGCTGATGGGTTGAGTTTAGTGAGGCTTCGAGCCGTCGGTTGCACAGCCGCCCTTGCCCTTGCAGCTGTTCTTGGCTTTGCAGCCGTTGTCGCTGCTCTTGCATCCGCCCTGACCCTTGCAATCATTCTTGCCTTTACAGGAATGCTTGCTGGTGTCCTGGTCCATTGCGCTCTTGGCAAACGACGCTTTGCCCACCTTCACCACAGACGTGGGGCTGGTTGACGAGGCTGCTGCCTGCATTGTTGCTGCACCGCCCAGCATGCCAGATACGGCCGCGGCAACCATCAAGGTCTTCATTGAATGCTTCATACGTTGTCATTCCTCCATGATTTTCCAGGTCCAAGACCAGGCATTGATGGTGCCGGTGGGAGACCTGCTGCCCATAAGAATATGGGACGGAAGAAAGGTTACAGCATTTTGTGACGAAAGATGTCAGGAGTTGTAAATTTTGCAAAAGCTACTGGATTCATCGGAAACAAGTTTTTTTAAGAAAACAGTAAAAGTGTTTCTATAGGATGGAAGCCGATGAACAACCATGCAGCACAAAGCTTCTCTCACCACTCTCGCAGGCATCTGCTTTTCCACTTCTTTATCATCCCGGTTCTACTAACAAACCTCATCGTTACGATTGTCTATCTGGTGAGGCATCCAAGCTTACTGACGGGATGGCTAGTCATCCTTTCGATTGCTCTACTTACGCTAGCTTTTTTAGTGCGCATCAATCCTTTGAAGGTTCAGGATCGCCTCATCCGTCTTGAGGAGCAGCTACGGATGAATACACTGCTGCCGGGACCTCTGCGTGAGCGCATTCCTGAACTAACGGAGAAACAGTTGGTCGCGCTGCGCTTTGCTTCTGACGAAGAAATTGCACGGCTCGTCGAAGAGACACTACAAAACAACTTAAGCCCAAAGGATATTAAGAAGAAGATTGAAAAGTGGCGGCCCGACTACTTCCGCGTGTAAGAAAGGTGCCGAGATATCTTGTAAGGCATATAGATCGCTGTGGTTCTGTCGTTAGACGGACTATTCACGCCCATGAGATCTGTAGTCAGCTCCGGAATAGAGATCTAGTTTTGCTTTGCTTCCAACTCGGCCCACCTAGCGTAGAGAGCATCTACCGCGGCTTTGGCTTTTTCTGCTTCGATAAGAGCTGACTGCAGTCGCACTGCATCTACGGCTACATCCGGGTCTTCCAGCAACGCTTGCTTCTGTCGCAGAATGTCTTCTGCGCCGGCAATGCGATCTTCGATATCAGCCCATTCGCGAGCTTCAAGGTAGGAAAGCTTTTTCCTGGAAGGTGAAGCTGGTGAAGCAGGCTTGGCCGCTGGTCGAGAAGCCTGCTCCCTCTGTTGCCTGCGTTCGAGTTGCCACGTCTCCCACTGAGAGTAATCTGCAAAGCGCTCTGCGCCGCCCAGCCCATCCAGTCCCAGCACAACGTTCGAGATCCGGTCGAGCATATAGCGATCATGCGTAACGAGCACCAGCGCGCCGGGATACTCCAGCAGGCTTTCTTCCAGAATTTCCAGCGTGGCGATATCGAGGTCGTTGGTCGGCTCATCGAGCAGCAAGAGATCCGCAGGCTGCAGCATCAGGTTCGCGATCAGCACGCGAGCTCGCTCACCGCCAGAAAGCCGCGAAACCGGCTGATTCAATTGCTCGCCGGAAAAAAGAAACCGTGCGGCCCACGAGGCAACGTGGATGACGCGTCCCAAGTAGACCACCGAATCGCTGTCCGGTGCGAGCGCGCGGCGCAACGTGAGCGACTCATCGATTTGTCTGTTTTGCTCGAAGTAAACAACCTTCAAATTATTGGCGCGTTTCAACGTGCCTGCATCTTCTTTTACGTCTCCGCTGAGCAGGCGCAGAAAGGTCGTCTTACCGCTACCATTTGGACCTACCAGGCCCACGCGCATTCCAGCGGTGATGACGAAGTCCAATCCATCAAAAAGCTTTCGGTCGCCTGCAGAATATTGCAGTCCTTCCGTCTCAACCAGACGCTTAGTCTGGCGATCCGTTGCGCTGAAGTCGATGCCGGCCGTTTTGGTCTGCGTGCGATTCCCAAGATCGGCCAGCTCACCGATCAGCTCATAGGCGCGGTCGATCCGTGCTTTCGATTTCGTGGTGCGAGCCTTCGGTCCGCGGCGCAGCCAGTCCTTTTCGATGCGCACGCGGTTCTCAAGCGCTTCCTGCCGCCGCGACTGCGCTGCAAGAAACTCCTGCTTCATCTCAAGAAATTCACTGTAATTACCGCTCACGCGCAATAACCCGCCAGGATAGGCACGGTTCAGCTCCGCCATTTGCGTAGCGACATTCTCAAGAAAATAGCGGTCGTGGCTGATCACCACGCAAGCAAACGAAGAGGACGCAAGTACACCTTCCAGCCATTCGATACCGGCTAAATCCAGATGGTTTGTCGGCTCGTCGAGTAGCAGTACGTCGGGCCTCTGAACCAGCGCTTCTACGATGGCGAGCCGCTTGCGCCAGCCGCCTGAGAATGTAATGGCTTCCGTATCGAAATTGTCGAAGCCGGCACGGCCAAGCGTTTCACGCAGTCGAGCTTCCCATTCAGATTCAGGCACGCCCGTCCGCTTCAGCGCTTCCTGAATCACCGAACGAACAGTATCTCCGGAGGCGTATTCGGAGTCTTGTGAAACATAGCTGAGGCGTGTAAATTTGCGCGCAGCCACTTCACCAGAATCAGGCTCCAGCTGATCAGCCAAAATCTTCAGCAGGGTCGACTTGCCCGAGCCGTTCGGCCCAATCAGGCCGATGCGGTCACCTTCATCCACCGTGAAAGAAATATCGCGGAAGAGGGAGGTCGCGCCGAAAGACTTCGAGATGCTTTGTGCGTTCAGTATGAGCAATGGGAGCCAAAGTGCAGGCGCGGGCGTTAGCCCGCGCGATCAAGCTAACGAGCCGAAGCTGCGGATGTTGCTGCTACGTACTCTTCGTATGGACCCTTGAAGTCCTCAATCGTTCCGTTGTCGAAGTGCCAGATGCGCGTACCCACTTCTTCAATCAGATCGTGGTCATGTGTCACCAGCAATACAGTACCTTCATAACGCTGCAGCGCAATATTGAGCGCATTGATCGATTCGAGATCAAGGTGGTTCGTCGGCTCATCGAAGATCAGGATGTTCGGTTTCTGCAGCATCAGCTTGCAGAAGAGCAGACGCGCCGCTTCGCCTCCGGAGAGTGCAGCAGTCGGCTTCAATCCTTCTTCACCGCGAAAGAGCATTTGCCCCAGGATGCCGCGAATGTCTTCGCTGGTAGCCTTTGGATCGAACTGATGCAGCCACTCATTGACCGTTAAGCCATGAGCAATCACTCCGGCGTGGTCCTGGGGGAAGTAACCAATCTGTGCCTCATGTCCCCACTTCACTGCGCCAGCGTCGAGATCGAAGCCCTTTTCCGCGAGATCCGGGTCGCTCGCCAGCAGCGACTTCAGCATGGTTGTCTTGCCCTGGCCGTTGCGCCCGATCAGGCAGACTTTTTCGCCGCGCATGATGGAGCCGGCAAAGCCATCGATCACAACCTGATCGCCATAGGTCTTGCGTATGCCTTCGAATTCCAGTGTGTGCTTGCCGGATGGACGCACCTGATCGAAACGGATGTAGGGGCGTTGTATGTTGGATCGCGCAAGGTCGTTGGTTTGCAGCCGCTCTACTTCCTTTTTACGGCTCGTTACCTGGCTGGAACGCGTACCGGCAGAGAAGCGCGCGATGAACTCGTTCAACTGTGCAATCTTCTTTTCGCGCTGCTCATTCTGCGCTTCCAGACGCGCTCTTACCTGCGTCTTAGCCAGCACCATTTCGTCGTAGCCGCCGGTGTAGGTGATGATCGTTTGATAATCGATGTCTGCGATGTGCGTGCAGACACTGTTCAGGAAGTGGCGATCGTGCGAAATCGTAATCAGCGTGCCTTCAAATCGCGACAGGAAATCCTGCAGCCAGTGGATCGAGTCAAGATCGAGATAGTTGGTAGGCTCGTCCAGCAGCAGCGCCTGCGGGTTACCAAAGAGCGCCTGCGCCAGCAGTATGCGGACCTTTTGGCCGCCCTGCAGTTCGCCCATCGTGCGTTCATGTAACTCGTCGGGAATGTCGAGGCCCTGCAGCAGAATCGCCGCGTCGCTCTCGGCCGTATAGCCATCTTCTTCGCCTACGATGCCTTCCAACTCGCCCAGGCGCATGCCGTCATCGTCCGTTAACTCAGCCTTGGAGTAGATCGCATCGCGTTCTTCCATCGCCGCCCACAGCGCTTTATTGCCCATGATCACCGTGTCGATCACGCGATAGGCATCGAAGGCATACTGGTCCTGGCGCAATACGCCGAGTTTCTTCGGGCGCACAACTGAACCCTTTTGCGGGTCAATTTCGCCGGTCAGAACCTTCATGAAAGTCGATTTGCCAGCGCCATTCGGCCCAGTCAGTCCATACCGGCGTCCCGAGATGAAGGTGGCGGCGACGTCTTCAAAAAGAATCTTCGATCCATACCGCATGCTTACGTTGTTGACTGAAATCATTGTTTCTTAACCTGTCCATCTCACCCCCGGGCAGGGAATTCGCGTCCGTCCGGGCGGTGGTATGAGTAATCTTGTCTGTTACAAATTGCAGACGAATTAATTGTCGTATCAGGAGGGGCGCCGCACTCCGGGCATACCTCTAAATTCATGCTCAAGCAGAGATTGTGTCCCGTGTCTCTGTACTTAGTTTACTAGAAAAAGCGTGAAATCAGTACGTTGGTTGCCAGCGCGGCGACGTAGGCCAGCACGCTCATATAAGCAAACTGTAATGCCGGCCACTTCCAGCTGTTGGTCTCTCGTCTCACAATCGCCAGCGTCGAGGTGCACTGCATGGCAAAGGCAAAGAAAACAACCAGGGCCATCGCTCCGCCGAGTGTCAGATCGTGCCGCAGGGCAGCCTGCAGGCTCAGCGACTGTGTTGCCGGGTCTGCGCCGTACAAGGTTCCCAGAGTGCCTACGATCACTTCGCGCGCCACAACCGAGCTGAGCAGGCCAATGCCGATCTTCCAGTTAAAACCGAGCGGCCTGATCACCGGCTCGATCCACTGACCAACGTGCCCGATGATGCTCTGCGGCAAGCCGGCGTGGAACGGAATATGGCTCAGCACCCAGAGCACGAGAGTTACAGCCAGAATGACAGTACCTGCTTGCTGGACAAAGACTTTCCCGCGGTCGAACAACCGCAACCCGAGCGAGCGCAGCGTAGGCACGCGATACTGCGGCAGTTCCAGAATAAAAGGCGCTGAAGAGGCTTTCAGAATTGATGACTTAAGCAAACGCGCCGTGGCGAGCGCCGCCAGAAAGCCAAGCACATATAGACTCAGCATCACCGCTGCCTGCAGCCCAAAGAAATCGCCAAGGATGGGCTTATTGGGAATAAACGCGGCAATCATCAGCATGTAAATCGGCAGGCGTGCCGAACAGGTCATGAAGGGAGTGACAAGAATCGTCGCAAAACGGTCACGCTTGTTCTCGATGGTTCGTGTAGCCATAATTGCAGGAACGGCACAGGCATACGCAGAAAGCAAGGGAATAAAGGCTTTGCCATTCAAGCCAATCGCGCGCATCACGCGATCCGCAATCAGAGCAGCACGAGCCAGGTAGCCCGAGTCTTCCAAAACCCCCACAAACAGAAAAAGCAATAGGATCTGAGGCAAAAAGACCAGAACGGACGAAACTCCCCTCCATATACCGTCGATCAGCAGCGATTCCAGCCACCCGTTCCCAAGCAGCAGGCCAACTTTATGGCCTGCACCGTTCAGTAATTCCTGAAAGCCATTGCTGACGGGTAAACCGACAGAAAATACGATTTGGAAGACGCCGAAGACAACGACAAGAAACAGCAGCGGGCCGGTCACGCGCCCCAAAAGAAAGGAATCGAGTTTGCGTGTCCATTCGGAGGACAACGGCGCCTTATACTTTGTCCGCGTACTAATGCCAGTTGCCCACTGGCGATACGAGCGCGGATTGCCTACGACCGGAAGTTCGAGCCGGGGTGTTTGCGGGATCGGTTGGCTCTTCTTGTCGAGGAAATGCTTAATGGAATCGAGGCCCGTGCCGCGAGAAGCGCTGATCTTTGCAACCGGAACACCCAGCTCCTGGGCCAGGGCAAGCGTGTCCACTTCGCCGCCGCGCGTCTCCATCAGGTCACTCATGTTCAAGAGGACCAGCGTTGGCAGTCCGAGCGAAAGAATGGGCGCAGCCAGCATCAACTGCCGCTGCAAATGCAGGGAATCGAGCACGAGAAGCACTGCATCCGGACTTGGAGCGCCCGGCATCTTTCCGTGTAGCACGTCCACGGCAACGCGCGCATCTTCTGAATTCGTATTGAGGCTGTAAATGCCCGGCAGATCGATCAGCGTCAGATCGGCGCGGCCAATTCCGCTCAGCTTACCGTAGTGCTGCTCCACAGTGACGCCTGGGTAATTTGCTACCTTCTGCCGCAGGCCGGTCAGGCGATTGAAGAGTGTCGATTTACCGGAATTCGGTGGCCCAACCAACACAACCGTCTGGATTTTCCCCGCGATCCGGGGTGTCGGTGTCATCTCAATGGTCGCGGTGGTGCAGCAGTCGCTCATCGTGATTCTTCCTCAGATTCCCGCACCGAAATCCAACGTGCCGTTTCCCGTCGGAGTGCCACTTCCATCCCGTCGATCGCGTAAACTGTCGGGTCGCCGGTCGGGGCGCGTCTTACGGCCCTTACGTGCGCTTCCGGCATAAACCCCATGTGCATCAAATGGTGCTGAATTTCGTCCGGCAGTTGCAGCGTTTCCACAACGCCCGACCGCCCAATCATCAGATCACTCAATGCCATCAAAGTTCACACGCTTTCGGCTGCAAGTCACTGCAAAAGTGGCTGCTTTGGCCGAGTGGAATGAGACTCAAACCTTCTGCTTTCATCATAGCGTAATCTGCGACCTATTTAATCCTAGTTTATAGGGGATAAACAAATCATTGGACCAGGCAATAAAGAAATGAGCCGAGGTCCAGGTCGGTAGCACTCGGCAAACTGAACTTTAGATAACGAAAGTTCCCATTCGGATGCGGCTTAACATCGGCAAGGAAATGATTTAAAAAGCGACCTTTACCGCAGCAAAAGGGGCTCTTTTCATGGTGGAAACGCCTTTCGCCCGCAGCATAGAATGTTTTGCGATGACTTATGAGGAGTTTTACCGATCTCTCAAAAACGGTGAGCCACCGCCAGGAATGTCGCCATTACTAGAGGCATTATGGTGGGATGCGAAGGGCGACTGGCGCCGTGCGCACAATATCGCGCAGGATGTGGAATCTGCCGATGCCGCCTGGGTGCATGCCTACTTGCATCGCAAGGAAGGCGATGATTTGAATGCTGGCTATTGGTACCGCAAGGCGGATAAACCGCATTGTGAGACAGCCTTTGAGCCGGAATGGGTGCAAATCGCCCATCATCTGGTCGGGCAATAAATTCATGATTGAAAGCAGGCTCGATAGAGCTACAATCGTTGACACACTATTGACAGCTTCTGCGTTATGAGTGAAAACGTGTTGGACAATCCGGGCACTACTGTCCTCGAAACCGGGCAGGGGCGAAGCTTCTGGCTGATGGGGGATTTTTACGCCATAAAAACCACCGCGGAGCAAACGGGTGGCGCTTACTCGGTTACGGAGGTTGAATCTTTCCCCGGGAACGGGCCCCCGCCTCACATTCACCGTCGGGAAGATGAGTGTATCTACATTGTCGAAGGCGCATTCTCCATCATTTTAGGAGAACGGATCGTTGATGCGGCCGATGGCGACTTCGTCCGTATTCCAAAAGGGACGCCGCATACCTACAAGAATGTTGGAGCCATCCCAGGCAAGATGCTGGTCATTCTATCGCCTGGCGGTTTTGAGCAACTGTGGGCAGACCTGGGACAGCCGGGCACATTGAGTGAAACGCCGAAAGAAGATGATCCTTCAACGCTGAACCGGCTTCTGACACTTGCGCCCAAATATCACCTGGAAATTTGCTCCTAAGCTTCCTTTAGACGATCATCTGTCCATTTCTGTACACCTGGATTCATTTTCGGACAGAGAAATGTGTGCGTACATCTGAAAACTCTCTATATTTCAATGATTTGCCATCAATTTTTTGGCAGTGAAACTGCTAGTGTAACTTCAGGAGTGTGTACGCATGTTCCTGAACGATCTACGTTTTGCCTTCCGCCAACTCCATAAGAATCCCGGCTACGCCCTGGCCGTTGTCCTCACCTTAGCCCTCGGCATTGGAGTCAATACTGCGGTCTTCAGCATGGTCGATGGGTTTATGTTGCGCAGACTGCCATACCCAGAGCCCGAGCGCATTGCAGCGCTCGTTGTTCATACTCAGGGCGTGAGCCAGCGCAGCGGCAAGTTGTTCACTGATGACGACAACAGCTTCACCGGAGCTTCCTGGCAGCTTCTAAAAGACAATGTCAGCGGCGTCACGTTTGCGTCCTATGGGGGCACGAGTGGAGTCAATTTAAAGGCCGATGCAGATGCAGGCGGCGCAGTGCGCTACGTCCACAACACACGAGTCTCTGCGCATTATTTCGACGTTCTTGGCATCCCGCTTTATCTCGGCCGCAGCTTCAGCGAACAGGAAGATATTCCGCACGGGCCGCCGATAGTGGTTATCAGCTACGCGCTCTGGCAATCTACGTTTCACTCCGACCCCAAGCTGATCGGAAAGTCGATCGAACTCAAGGGCGAGCCATATACGGTCGTTGGCATTCTGCCGCGCAACGCTCTGACACCGAGCAACGCCGATCTTTTCACTCCACTGCAGCCGGCAACCACCGGAGAATGCGGAGGCAACAACTGCGGCATAATGGTCCGCCTTAAGCCGGGAGCAAACTGGCAGCAGGTCAACGCGCAGATGAGTCATGTCCGCCTTCCATTCTTCTCGGACATTGAAACCAAGAACCACGGGAGTGCATGGATATACGCGCGTCCGATGCAGCGCGAACTCGCCGGCGAGATGCACGATGAGGTCTCAGTACTCATGCTGGCCGTCAGCTTCATCCTGCTTATCGCCTGCGCGAACCTCGCCGGGCTCGCACTGGTCCGAATCTCCCGCCGTACGCCGGAAGTTGCCACCCGCCTTGCCCTTGGAGCCACTCGTTTCGATGTGCTCCGCCAGTTGTGGATCGAAAACCTGGTACTTGCGCTCACCGGTGCGGCGGCCGGTCTGTTTCTCGCTATGCTTATCCTGAATGGGCTGCGGGGCTTCCTGCCTGAATGGATGATCCCTATAGGCGGCTTCCATCTCGATGCCCGCGTACTCGCCTTTACATTTGGAGCTTCGCTCATTACGAGCTTGCTCTTCGGCGCGCTACCCGCATTGCAGACACGCCGCGTCGATCTGCGCTCCTCGATTGCAGCAGGCAGCCAGGCGGTTGTTGGCGGAACGGGACGTACCCGGCAGTGGCTGATTGGAGCGGAAGTCGCGCTTACCGTCATTCTCCTGACGGCAGCAGGATTGCTGATTCGCACATTGGTTCAACTCGAATCGCTGCCTCCCGGCTTCGACCCAACCAACGTGATGACCGCTAAGGTCTCGCTCGACGATGCTCGCTATCACAATGCAGCCACCTTTCAGTCGCTGTTGCAGAAGAGTGTTGCCGCTATGCGCAAGATTCCCGGCGTACAGGACGCGGCTGTCGGCCTCAGTGTTCCCTATGAGCGCGGACTGAATTGGCCCATCGCCATCAAGGACGGCAAACAGGCAGGCACGAACGACGGCTCCAGCCTAGCCTACGTTACGCCCGATTACTTCGCGACCCTGCGCATTCCCATTCTTGCCGGTCGCGTGTTTACTGACAGCGATACGGCGACGTCTCAGCAGGTGGCCGTCGTCAATGCTACCTTTGCAAAACAGTTTTACGGTGAAGCATCACCCGTTGGCCGACACTTCACGCTTGGCATAGAAAATCTTTCGGACAACAAAGTTTTTACTATCGTCGGGGTTGTCTCCGAAGTAGCCAAGAAGCCGGGGATGTCTGGGGATGCGCCCATCTCCCACGAGCCAGTCTTCTATCTGACGGCTACGCAGATACCGCAGGGCGTAGCGAACGGAGCGCACACCTGGTTCCAGCCCTCATGGATCGTCCGCACTCGCGGTCCGATACAGGGCCTACTGACTGAATCAATGCAGCGCGCACTTGCCGAGGCGGATCCTGACCTGCCGTTTTCCGGGTTCTATTCCATGCAGCAGATTCTCGATGAACAGCTCCAGATGCAGCGCATGCAAGTCCTGCTGCTGACGGTTCTCGGCTCGCTCGCGCTTGTGCTTTCGGCTATCGGCATCTATTCGCTGGTGTCGAATCTCGTTGTGCAGCGGACGCGCGAGATCGGCATTCGCATCGCGCTTGGCTCCACGATTGAAGAAGCAATGCTGCACGTTGGTTCGTCGGGCCTTTTCGCCACAGGCGGAGGACTGGTTGCGGGCATTGCCCTATCGTTTGTCCTTCTGCGCGCTCTTGCGAGCCAGGTTTACGGAGTGAAGACCTACGACCCAATCACCTTCGTCGCTGTCTTGATGGTTCTTGCAGTTATCGCAGTTGTGGCCAGTTTTCTGCCGACCCTGCGTATCAGCCGCATTCAACCTGCAGACACGCTAAGAGCTGAATAGACATGATTTTGATACGTCATTCCGACGGTAGGAAGAGTCCATGCGATGCGAAATGGAGCGGCGGTCTGGGTGGTTTCCAGCTACGCTCAGAATGACGACATAGAAAGACCAGAGAATAATTTGTAACCAACAGGAGCACAAATATGCTCTCCGACATCCGCTACGCATTCCGCCGTTTGAGCAAGGCGCCCGGCTTCACCCTCACCGCCGTCCTTACACTGGCCGTTGCCATCGGCGGAGTCACCGCTGTCTTCTCCATCGTCGAATCCGTGCTGCTGCGCCCGCTGCCGTTCGGGGACTCAGGTCGGCTCGTCCGCCTGCACGAAGGCATTGCCAACAGCTTCGAAGGCGACCTGCCTGCACCCGACGTCATCCAGTTCGCACGCGACAACCGCACGTTCAGCGCTGTCGGCGGCTTCGCTCCCTCGGAATATGAGTTGACCGGAGCAGGCGAGCCAATCCACGCTCGGGCCGAGCGCGTCACCGCTCCGCTCTTTCCCATGCTCGGCGTAAGTCCTGCGCTGGGCCGCAACTTCACGCAGAGCGAAGACGACAATGCCGCGCCCGTTGTCCTGATGAGTTACACACTCTGGCATGAGCGCTTCCACGCAGACGCAAGCATCATCGGCCGCACGATTGATCTCGATCGCCGTCCCTACACCGTCATCGGAGTGATGCCGCGCACGTTCGAATTTCCCCTTGACCCTGGTCGTCTCAGTCATCGCGACCTTTGGGTTCCCATGAGTTTTACCCCGGATGAGAAGCAAGAGGAGACCGACAACTTCCAGTTCGGAGCCGTCGCGCGTCTCAAGCCTGGCGTAACGCTCGCGCAAGCGCAGTCCGATCTAGAGCGCATGGTCGCCGTCATTCAGGCGCAGGTCCCAGCGCAGCTTGGCATCCGCCTCACTAGCCACGTAGCATTTCTCAAAGAAGAAACGGTGCAAAATGCTCGTCCGCTGTTACGAATTCTTCTCGCCGCTGTTTTCCTTGTGCTTTGCATCGCCTGCGCAAACCTGGCGAACCTGCTGCTCGTCCGCGCTGCCGGCCGCCGCCGTGAATTCGGCGTGCGCCTCGCCCTCGGCGCAGCAAACCGTGTCGTGCTTCGGCAACTGCTGACCGAAAGCCTTCTGCTCAGCGCCATCGGCGGTCTTCTTGGCATCGTGATTGCCACTGTCGCGGTGCATCTCAGTTCTGTTTTCCTGCCGTCCTCGTTGCCCCGGATCGCCGAAGTCTCCGTAAGCTGGCCTGTGCTTCTCTTCGCATTTGCGCTTATCGTCAGCACTGGCGTTCTCTGTGGACTAGCGCCTGCGCTCTCCAGCATGCGCGCCGATGTGCTCGAATCCCTCCGCGACGGTGGACAGGCCCTCAGCGGTAGCCGCGGCCAGCATCGTCTGCGCGGCGCCCTCATTGTGGTAGAAGCCGCGCTGGCGTTGATGCTGCTCGTCGGCGCAGGTCTGCTGGTGCGCAGCTTCGCGCGCATGCTCGAAACCGATCCGGGCTTTACGTCACAGCATGTGCTCACTGCGCACCTGTCCCTGCCGGAACACAGCTATCTCGCACAACCACAGGTCGACAGTTTTTACATCGAGCTCCTGCGCAGGGTTTCCGCGCTGCCGCAAGTACGGGCAGCAGGTGCTTCCTCGAATATTCCATTGATCGGCATTGGTTCCGACCGCGCTTTCAGACCTGAAGGCTACGTAGCCCCACATGACAAGCCCAACTTTCTCGCGGCGTCCAACTACTTTGTCATGGGCGATTACTTCCGCGCCATGAAAATCTCACTGCTGCGCGGACGATTCTTTGCCGCTGCCGACGACCAGTCCGACGCTCCGCTGACCGCGATCATCAGCCAAAGCGCAGCGCAGCAGGACTGGCCGGGTCAGGATCCTATCGGCAAGCGCTTCAAAATGGGCGGCGGAGATGTAAAAGGCGCACGGCCTTCCATTACTGTGGTGGGCGTTGTTGCGGACATCCGGCAAGGGCCGCTCGATCAGGCCGTCTTCCCGCAAATGTATGAGCCGTTCTCGCAGTTTCACCGCCAGTATGAGCCCGAAGCCCAGAAGCAGATCGGCACACGGGGAAGCATGCATCTGGTTCTCAACACTACAGGCGATCCCACCGCACTGGCAGCAGTCTTGCAGAGAACCGTGCACCAACTCGACCCGCTGCTTGCCGTCGAAAATGTAGAGACGATGGACGCGGTCGTCTCGTCCACTGAGGCTCCGCGTCGGTTCAACACGATCCTGCTGAGCAGCTTCGCCGCCGTTGCACTGTTGCTTTCACTTCTCGGCATCTATGGAGTGCTCGCGTACTCGGTGAGCGAGCGCGCAAAAGAGATCGCTATTCGCATGGCCCTCGGAGCCACGCGCGAAAATGTGCTGGGCCGAATTTTGCGCTCTGCACTTACTCTGGCCGCAAGTGGCATCGCTCTCGGGCTAGCGGCCTCGCTCTGGCTCACTCGCTTTCTGGAAAGCCTGCTCTACGGAATCCAACCGCTCGATCTGACTGCCTTTCTTGGCGCTGTCTGCGTACTGCTCGCCTGTGCTCTGCTTGCTGGATGGCTGCCTGCACGCCGCGCCGCATCGATCGACCCGATGCAGATTCTGCGGTCGGAGTAGGATGCAACCGCTTCAGCGACACATAGGACGCTCCGCAGAGCACGAACTTCTCCTTGATGAGCAATCTGGTGTCCTTCACGAACGGTAAGCAATCCAAGAAGTAAAGCAATTGTTCCCGCCTGTTATTGTTCGGGTATAATAACGTCGCCCAAGACTTGACATCTGAAACATGGGCTCGAACCAAGAGCTTTGCGAGCATGTCAGTACTGCAAGCTCAACACTAGGATGTTTCACGACCAAGAGCAGTAGAAAGGACAATTACATGTTCAAGAAATCGACACTTGTGTTGTGCGTTGCGGTTGCATTACCGCTCTTATCTGAAGATAAGTTCACCGCTCGTCTCAACGAATCCACCGCTGTTCTCAACACGATCGTTAGCAAGCAGAGCATCCCTAAAAGCACTCTCGACAAGGCTAAGTGTATCCTTGTGTACCCCAGCGTAAAGAAAGTTGGCCTCGGCCTCGGTGTCACCTACGGACGAGGCGTGCTTAGCTGCCGCGAAGGGGCAGCTATGGATGGCAAATGGAGTCCGCCCGCAATGTATACGCTCGATGTTGGGAGTCTGGGGGCGCAACTGGGCAGCACTTCCACGGACTATGTGCTGCTGGTCATGACCCAAAGGGGTGGCGAGAAAGTTCTCTCCGGGAAGCTGAAGCTCGGCGCGGATGCCAGTGCCGTTGCAGGCGGCGCGGGGGCGAAAGCAACCGGTGCCAATGATCCCAATATCGATATACTTACCTACTCTCAGGCCAAAGGATTATTTGCCGGAGCCTCACTGGGGAGCGCCTCGCTTGCCACAGACGACGATGCGAACAAGGCGCTGTATGGGAGGAGCATAGTTGCCACGCAGATCGTGGATGGTACGGTCTCGACGCCGCCAGCTGGTAAGGCATTCGTGGCCGAGCTCAACAAGGTTTCGCCTAAGCACATGTAAGCAGCCGAAATCGAGGTCCGTTCCTGCCAGTTCCAAAACGGGCCTCGGCCGGGAAATAATTCATTTGTTGCAACAAGCACTGGCAGGGAATTATGCAGTAATTCGGTAGAATGAGAACAGAGGCTGGATAAAGGGCTGCCATTGCGGGCAGCCTTTTGTTTTGGGCATTCAGCGCGAATCGTATAAGGGGTGGAAACACTTGGCCTTCAATATTTTGCCCGTAAGTGACGGCGAATCGATATTTTGCAGACTTGAGAAATGAAGGCAAATGGAATCAGAGATTTAGCTACCCCACCCCCTGGCGGCTAGCTGAGAGGCGGAAGCCGGTCCGAAGCCCCGAAGAGAAAAATACATCCCACCGCAAGACTGTACACAGCTCCGGCAACCGAGAGAAATTGATAGAGCCAAGGACGATGCAGCCCGCTCCCATAGAGCCCGCTCAAAGCCGCGGTCATCACCGTATTCATCACGACTAAACCAACCGCAAAAGCAAGGAGCCCAAGAAGGCCCAGCATTGTGCCTCCAAGACTTGCCGCCAGCAGGAAAAGCATGAGCTGCGTAGGCGTCTCCGCACCCAACCCATGCATTACGCCAATGCCAAAGACAGATCCGCCGTTGTAATTCCAAGTGAACGGCACAGGCTCAGAAAGGTCATCTCGGAATGTACGCCGAACGCGCCAGACCGCGTGACGCGAACCGTTAATCAGCAGCGCCCAGCGGCTCTGGATGAATTGATGAGAATGCGCATGTGACTTTGCATGCCGCACCAGATTTGCAACGACAAGAATGCCGAGAACGATCAGCGTGACGCCGATGAGTCGCTCTGCCCAGGCATCCAGGCGCACAGGCAGGGAAAGGTGCAGCATGATGACGAGAACACCCAGGATAACTACAGTGCAAGCATGGCCGAGTGCATAAATGACCCCCAGCCGCACGCCTTGCCTGCCTGATCGCTGCACGGCCGTGATATCGGATATGGCGGCAAGGTGGTCATAGTCAAACCCATGGCGCAGGCCGAGCAGTGCGCAAGAACCAATCGCAAGTGCGAGTTTCCAATGCATCGGGCGAACCTAGTGCAGTCTATCCTATCGCGAGGAAGTTGCGGCTCCGGTATGAACAGAGAATGTTCATCCGGTGAGCCGGACCAGTTGCTCGGCTTCAATCCGCGGGCCAAGAATCGATACTTTGGGCACCTGGCCACGTGCCATGGCAACTTCGTCACAACGGTAGAGGCGCGGGCAGTTTTGACAGTCTTTGAAGATCTTGTCGGGCAGGGCGGCACGGTCTTCGACGATCCGGAAGCCGTAACGGAAAAAGAAGTCGGGGAGGCGCGTAAACAGGCACACGCACCCGACGCCGTGGTCTTCCGCCTCGTCCAGGAGCGCGTTGAGCAGATTTGCGCCCACGCCCTGACCCTTTGCTTCGGGCCGAACGACGATCGATCGAACCTCGGCCAGATGCGGGCCATAGAGGTGCAGCGCTCCACAGCCAAGGAAAACGCCCGAGTCGCTCTCGGCAACGGTAAAGTCGCGAATATTCTCGCAGATCTCCGCGAAGACACGCCGCAGCAGAGTGCCGTCGTGCGAGAGACTGTTCACCAGTTCGTAGATATTGGCTGCGTCCTGAAGGCGCGCCTTACGCACCAGCATGTACTACTGCCTCCGCCGGTGTGGAATCGTTGAGACTAACGCTGCCGTATGCACGATAAGCTTCTGCACGCGAACTTCCGTCTCCTTAAGCGCTTCACGCACGCGGTGCCGCGCTGTGCCGCCGATCACATCGTGGCAGTCGAGCGTGGCTTCGAGCGTGATCGCAGGAAAGAAATCCTGCTCAAACTCAGAACCGAATTGTTTTAGTTCGTCCAAGGTCAGATCGTTCAGTTCGCAACCCTTGTCCAGACAATAGCGGACAGCATTGCCGATTTTTTCGTGCGCTTTACGAAAGGGAACTCCCTTATACACAAGATACGTTGCCGCGGCCATCGCGTTCAAAAAGCCGCTCTCGCATGCGGCACGCATGCGGTCAGTGCGGAACTTGAGCGCGGCAGTAAACTTTGCCAAAAGATTCACCGTCAACTGCATCGAGCTGGTCGCTATAAAAACCGGCTCCTGCGTTTCCTGCATATCTTTGTTGTAGGCAAGCGGCAGGCCCTTGAGCATCAACGTTACGGCTTGAGCCGCGCCGTTGATGCGTCCGACTTTTGCGCGAACCAGCTCGGTAAGGTCTGGATTTTTTTTCTGCGGCATTGCACTTGATCCAGTCGAAAACGCCTCCGGCAAATCAACGAAGCCGAACTCGGCCGTCGCAAAGAGCGTGATCTCTTCCGCAAACCGGCTCGCATGCAACGCGAGCAAAGTGAGTACGTTCAGGTATTCGAGTACGAAATCGCGGTCACCGGTGGCGTCCATGCTGTTTGCCGTCGGAGCTGTAAAGGCAAGCTCTTTCGTCGCGATGGTGCGGTCGAGCGCGAGCGTGGCTCCCGCTATCGGACCTGAACCGAGCGGGCAATAATTCAGGCGCTTCACACAGTCTTCAAGCCGTGAAGCATCGCGCAGCAGCATCTCAACATAGGCCAGGAGCCAGTGCGCGACGAGCACAGGCTCGGCACGCTGGAGATGCGTATACGACGGCATGACTGCATCGCCCGCAGCTTTGGCCTTCTCGACAAATTGGAGCGCCCATGCCGCGAGAAATGCCAGCAGCATATGGCTGCGAAAGCGAATATACAGGCGCAGATCGGTTGCGATCTGTTCATTGCGGCTGCGTCCGGTATGTAGCTTGAGTCCGAGATCACCGATTGCCTCGACCAGTTTCATCTCGACAAAGTGGTGAATGTCTTCAGCATCAGCATTCATCGGCTCCGGTGTGCGTCCCCCGGAAAGCGAATCGGCAACCGGAACAAATCGTGCGATGACTTCATCCAGTCCTTCGATGATCCGATGATATTCAGCGTCCGTCAGCACCTCTGCGGCCTTCAACGCCAGCGCATGCGCCTTGCTGGCAGCTACTTCTTCCTGAAGCAGCTGCCGGTCAAAGCCGAAGGAACGTTGCCAGTGATCGAAGGTCGGGTCGAGCGGCTCGCGAAAGCGGCCAGACCACATCTTGGCGTGCTGTTCGCTCATCGGTTCTCTTCGCCTTTCGTTGTGCTCCCGTTTCTCGTTCCGCTGTTCAGTTGCGGCATCTCCGAGCCGTGGCTCAGTGTGATGAGGCCGGTCTGCGCGTATGTCAGCAGCTTGGCGCGGGTGTCGGTGATGTCGAGGTTGCGCATGGTGAGCTGGCCGATGCGGTCGCGCGGAGAAAAGGCCGACTCGGTCTTCTCCATGCTGAGGCGTTCGGCCGCAAAGGTAAGGTTGGGCGATTCGGTATTCAGAATCGAATAGTCGTTGCCGCGGCGCAGCTCGAGCGTGACCTCTCCGGTGATGGCGCTCGCCACCCAGCGTTGTGCGGACTCGCGGAGCATGATGGCCTGGGGATCGAACCAGCGTCCCTGATAGAGCAGGCGGCCCAGCTTACGGCCGTTTTCGCGATACTGCTCGATGGTGTCCTCGTTGTGAATGCCGGTGATGAGGCGCTCGTAGGCGATGAAGAGCAGGGCCATGCCCGGAGCTTCATAAATGCCGCGGCTCTTGGCCTCGATAATGCGGTTCTCAATCTGGTCGCTCATGCCCAGGCCGTGACGTCCGCCGATGCGGTTGGCTTCGAGCAGCAACTCGATCGGGTCGGAGAATGCCTTACCGTTCAGTGCGACAGGGAAGCCCTGTTCGAAGCGGATCGTAACCTCTTCGCGCCTGACATCCACATCGTCACGCCAGAAGGCCGTTCCCATGATGGGCTCGACGATGCGGAGGCTGCTCGAAAGCTGTTCGAGGTCCTTGGCCTCGTGCGTGGCGCCGAGAAGGTTGGAGTCGGTCGAGTAGGCTTTCTCTGCGGACATCTTGTAGCCGAAGCCGGATTTCTGCAGGAAGGCGGACATCTCGGCGCGGCCGCCAAGCTCATCGATGAAGAGCGGGTCGAGCCAGGGCTTATAGACCTGGAGATCGGGATTGACGAGCAGCCCATAGCGATAGAAGCGCTCGATGTCATTGCCCTTGAAGGTCGAGCCGTCGCCCCAGATGTTGACGCCATCTTCTTTCATGGCTGTGACCAGCATGGTGCCGGTAACAGCGCGTCCAAGAGGCGTGGTGTTGAAGTAGGTGATACCCGCAGTCGAGATATGGAAGGCTCCGGACTGCAGTGCGGCGATGCCTTCGCGAACCAGCGGCCCGCGGCAATCGATCAGCCGCGCATTCTCCGCGCCGTACTCAAGGGCCTTGCGGGGGATGGCGTCGTAGTCGGTTTCGTCCGGCTGGCCGAGATTGGCGGTGTAGGCGTAGGGCACCGCGCCTTTCTGCTTCATCCAGTGAAGCGCGGCGCTGGTATCAAGGCCGCCGGAAAAAGCGATACCGACTTTCTGCCCTACCGGCAGACTTTCAAGAATGACAGACATTTCGTGCAAAATCCTCAGGTTTCTTCGGTTGCGGTGATATTCGACCAGCCTGGGGGGCCCACCATTTAGCACAAATGGTGGGAGACGAACTTACTTCGCCGGCTTTGCCCCGCCCAATAACATAAGCATCAAAGCCTTCTGTGCATGCATGCGATTCTCGGCCTGTTCAAAAACAACAGACTGAGGCCCGTCGAGTACCGCATCTGTTACTTCCGCATTGCGATGTGCAGGCAGGCAGTGCATAAATATTGCGTGCGGAGCTGCATGCGTCATTAAGGCTTCATTTACCTGAAATGGCTTGAAGATAGGCGCGCGCTTTGTGACTTCATGCTCAAAACCCATGCTGGTGCAGACGTCGGTATAGACTGCATCGGCTCCAGTAACGGCCGCAACGGGATCATTGACGAGCGTGATGTTGCTTCCCGTTACGTTGCCGATTGCACGCGCCTGGGCAACGATATCTGCCTTGGGCGCATAGTTCTTCGGAGTGCCTACGGTGCAGTGTGCTCCGAGCTGGGCGGCCGTCAGCATGAGCGAGTGGCAAACGTTATTGCCGTCGCCGACATAAGTAAATTTCAGGTCCTTCGCGCTGCCGAAGCGTTCTTCGATCGTCATAAAGTCGGCAAGCGCCTGGCACGGGTGTTCAAGATCGCTTAACGCATTGATCACCGGGACGCTGGCGTATTGCGCCATCTCTGTGATCGTTTCGTGCGCATAGGTGCGTAGCACGATGACAGATACCCAGCGTTCCAGATTGCGCGACATGTCAGCCAAAGATTCACGCTCGCCGAGCGGCGATTGCGTCTGATCGACAAAGATGGCGTTTCCACCCAGCGTATTGATCGCAGTCTCGAAGGTCAGGCGTGTCCGCAAGGATGCCTTTTCAAAAAACATGACCATCTGCTTTGCGTCGAGGGCATAGCGATAATCCGCGGGGTTTGCCTTGACGTCATGTGCAAGCGTGAGAAGCGCTTCCGTTTCCTCCGGTGTGAGATCGGCGATAGAGCATAGATCCCGTCCCGCGAGCGATTCGGTTGCCGGAGCAAGCACGCCGAGGCCAGTCTGGTGTTCCACTGCTGCATATGCTTTGCTAGCCAATGTGTGTTCCTCCCTTAGTATGATGAGCCTGTTCGCCAGCAGGTGCTGGTCCTTGCTCCGTTAAAATTGTGTCAAGAGCATCGATAGCTTCATCGACATGCTCCTTGCCGAGAATGAACGGCGGCAGAAAACGTAACACCGTTTCACTGGTGCGATTGATGAGGATGCGCCGCTTCAGCATTTCTGCTAAAACAGTTTTTGCCAGTTCCGCTGAATCAAGTTCGGCAGCCAGCATCAGGCCCAGTCCGCGCACTTCTGTAATGGCGGTGTGCTTCTGTTGAAGCTGATCGAGCTTCTCGTGAAAATAAGCGCCGACTTTGTTGACGTGATTGAGGAGATGCTCTTTCTCAATGACGTCGAAGACGGCAATGCCTACGGCGCAGGCTAGTGGTCCCCCGCCGAATGTCGTTCCGTGCATGCCGGGATGAATTGCCTGCGCTGCTGCTTCGGTGCAAAGCATCACGCCGAGAGGCAGGCCGCCGGCAATCGGTTTCGCCAATGTTGTTACATCTGGCTGAACCCCGTAATGCTGATAAGCGAACCATTTGCCGGTGCGTCCCAGGCCAGCCTGGATTTCATCCACAATCAGAAGCGCTCCGGTGGACCGCGTTAACTCGCGGGCCGTCTCGATGAACTCCTGCGAGACTGGGCGGATGCCGCCCTCGCCCTGTACAGCTTCAAGCAGCACAGCACAGACATCGCTGGAAAACTTTGCCTTCAAATCGGCAATGTCGTTAAAGCGGACAAACTCCACATCCGGCATCACCGGGGCAAACGGCTCACGGTATTTCTCTTTGTGTGTCGTTGCCACCGATCCCATCGTGCGTCCATGGAAACTGTGCTCCAGCGCAAGGAATTTTGTCCCGAGATGCCTGCCCTCGCTGCGTTGCACGCCTGCATGAGCGCGGGCCAGCTTCAGTGCAGCCTCCCATGCCTCGGTTCCACTGTTCGAGAAGAAAGCTCGATCCATGCCGCTTGCTTCTGTCAATCGCAATGCGAGTTCGGCCTGGCCTTCGTGGAAGAAGAGGTTGGAGATATGGATCAGCTTCCTGCTCTGCTCGGAAATGGCCTTCTCAATCGCAGGATGGCCGTAGCCGAGTGCATTGACCCCGATCCCGCTCAGCAGATCGAGATAGCGGTCGCCGTTCTCATCGATCAGATGAACGCCTTCGCCGCGAACAAAAAGAATCGGATTCCGCTCATACGTCGAAAGCAGCAGTTTTGCTTCCGCTGCCTGAATTGCATCCAATTTCATGAAATCTCCTATGCGACCATCACTTCTGTGCCTTGGATCACGCGGGTGCTGCAAAGATCGGGCAGTACTCCGGCAACTTCTGCGGGAAGAATTCGTACGCGTTTCACTCCCTGCAACAGGGCTTCGCGACAGGCGCTCAGTTTCGGCAACATGCCCCCGCTGATGACGGCATCTTTCGTCAGCCCGGCAATCTTATCGACGCTCAGCCAGCGCATGACTTCGCCATTTGCATCGCGGACGCCAGGAACATCGGTGAGGAAGACCAGCGTGTCCGCTTTGCAAGCCGCAGCGCAGGCTGCGGCCATTTCGTCGGCGTTGATGTTGTAATATTCGCCGTCAAAACCGAGGGCGAGGCTCGAAAGGACCGGTACAGCGCCCATTTTCCAGATCGCTTCGAGCCAGCGCGTATCGGATGCAACGATCTCTCCAACAAAGCCGAGATCGGGAGCCGTTCTCTTCTTGCGCGCGCGAAAGATCAGACCATCCCCGCCGCAAAGCCCGACCGCCGATTGTCCGTGCGCACCGAGCGAAGCAACCAGAGACTTATTCACGCGTCCACTTAGAACCATCAAGGCAGTGTCACGAGTTTCAGCATCCGTGACACGCAGTCCGGCAATAAATTCACTCTGCTTGCCGAGCTGCTTGAGCGTTTTGGTAAGCTGCACGCCGCCGCCATGGACCAGCGCTACCTGGTTGCCGTCTTTCACCAGCTCGGAAACGGCTTTGGCGCAGATCTCACGCATCTCGAGATTTTCGAGGGCGGCGCCGCCTAGTTTGACTACATATTTCATGCCAACCCCTCCGCTTCATTCCATCCGTACATCACATTCAGGTTTTGCACCGCTTGTCCGGCAGCGCCCTTTAGCAGGTTGTCGAGGCAGGAGACGATCACGCATCGTCGCCCATCGGCGGCAAGGTGGAAACCGATATCGCAGTAATTCGTACGCACGGAGTACTGAATCTGCGGAAGCTGTCCGGCAGGGAAGACCCTGACCATCGGGCTGTCTTTGAAGAACTCGCGATAGCAGGCCTCTACTTCCGCGGACTGCTTGGGCTCCTTGAACGATACGTAGATCGTCGAAAGGATGCCGCGCGGAATCGGAAGCAGATGCGGCGTAAAGATGATCTGCTCGGGGAGAAGATCAAGCTGTTCCAGCAACTCCCCGGTGTGGCGATGGCTGAAGACGCCATAGGCGGAAAGATTGTCCGCCGCGTACATAAAGTGCGTCTTCGCAGAGGGTGCTTTGCCTGCGCCCGAAACACCCGACTTTGAATCGCTTATGATGCCGCGATCAAGATCGATCCATTCCTGCGCGATAAGTGGCTTAAGCGCCAGAATGGCGGATGTTGCATAGCAACCTGGATTCGCAACCAACTCCGCATCTTTAATTTCGTCGCGATGCAATTCCGGCATCCCGTAGATACTCTTTGCCTGAACAGACACAGCGGCCGAGGAACCTTCATCTTCAAATTTGTAGACAGCGCGGTTGCTCGCATGGTTCAGACGCCACGCGCCGCTCAGATCGATAACGCGGATGCCGCGCTTGATCGCCTCCGGCGCCCATTCACGCGACTGCTCGTGCGGAGTTGCCAGAAAAAGTACATCGACACCGCGCTCCTTGAGCAGTTCCCAGGAAAATGGCTCGACCTTCAACGCGTGTGAGCCGTTGTTGTCCAGAAGTTGGGGGTGCAGCTCGGTCAAAGGAGTCGCTGTTCCCGCCGTCTCGGCGCGCCCTAAAAATAAAGGCGGGACATTCTTTAGCCGCGGATGGTGAAGCAAAAGGCGTGCCAGCTCCATGCCGGCGTATCCAGTCACTCCCATCACTGCTGTCTGTAGTGTCTTTTTCATCTCCGCATCATTTCTTTTAAGGTTGCTATCCAATCATCTCTTCCAGGCGGCTGCGCAGCTGCGAAGCCCGCTTGAGATCAGGGCAAATAATAAGCACCGTGTCGTCGCCGGCAAGAGTACCGACTACTTCCGGCCAGTCCTCGTGGTCAATGGCCAGCGCGACCGCTTGCGCGCCGCCGCTGGTGGTAATGAGCACGAGCTGGTTCTGTGCCTGATTCACTTTTAGACCAAAACCGGTCAACACATCATGAATCGAGGGAAGGTCATCGTCCTCCGGGCGGCCATTGCCGTTACCATTCGGCAACGCATAGCCGTTTGGCCCTTTGTAGAGATGAAGCTCGTGGATATCGCGCGAAACGGTAGCCTGGGTCACGTCAAAGCCTCGTTTGACCAGCTTGCGACGCAGCTCGTCCTGATTGGAAATCAAGGCCGTTGCCACCAGCTCGCGAATCGTATTGTGTCTCTCTGTTTTGCTCAAACTGAAAAAACGCGGCCAAGACGCCGCGCCTCACTTTGCATAAAAATACATCTTAATGTATAAATATACAGACTCAGTTTGTCAACTTTCGTCGCAAAAATTTATTTTGCCCGGATTGCGTGGAAAGCTGCGCAAATTCTCTGGGCTCAACGCGCATTTTTAAGTTTTAGTGAAATTTTCTGACGCTTGCCAGAGAAAAGGGTCGTATAGTTACCTATGGGCTACATAACTTTTTTTGATCCGCCGGTGCCGCCGGGGCGCCAGAGTGTCTCTCACGCCCCACCCCGTCCTTCTCTTATCGACCCGCGTTTCGATCATGATTCTTGCGGGGTAGGTTTTGTCGCGACTCTCAGCGGCCAGCCTTCGCACGACATTCTTGATAAAGCTCTCACCGCGCTGGCCCGTCTGGCGCATCGTGGAGCGGTTGCTGCTGACGGCAAATCGAGTGACGGCATTGGCATCAGCACTGCCATTCCGCGCGATTTTCTCCTTTCTTCTACCGGCATTACGCTCGCGCCGGAAGCGCCACTGGCGGTCGGCGTTGTTTTCTTCCCGCAGGAGATTGCGGAATCGCATGCTGAACTGGAACAGGCACTTACCGCTCAGAATTGCGAGGTGCTTGCATGGCGCGACGTGCCCACGCGTCCTGAGATCCTCGGCGAAATTGCGCTGTCCACCATGCCGGTCATTCGCCACGTACTCATTACGTCGAACGATGCCGACCATCTGAATCGTCGCCTTTACCTGGCGCGGAAGCAGTTCGAGCGCAGCGGAGCGGCGGGCTATGTCTGTTCGCTCTCTTCGACAACGATGGTCTACAAGAGCATGTGCGCCGGCCGTTTGCTTCCCGAGTTCTACCCAGACCTTTCTAATCCGGCTTTCGTTACGCCTTTTGCCGTTTTCCATCAGCGCTATGCAACCAACGTGGCCCCATCCTGGGACCGCGCTCAGCCCTTCCGCATGCTGGCTCACAATGGGGAGATCAACACGGTATGGGGCAACCGGGCGCGAATGGACGCCCGTGCAGCCACACTCGCCGAAGAGTTGAAGCCGATCTTCAGTGCGGATGGCTCGGATTCGACCAGTCTGGATGAGATTCTGGAACTGCTCGCGCATAATGGACGGACGATTGCGGAATCGGTGCGTTTGCTGCTTCCTCCGGCGCAGGAGAAAGGGAACTCGGCCTTTTTCGCCTATAACGAAGACTGCCTTGAGCCCTGGGATGGTCCTGCCGCTCTTTCATTTACCGACGGACGGTTTGTCGGTGCTGCACTGGACCGCAATGGTCTGCGGCCTTGTCGATTTTTCATCACGGAAGATGATCTCGTAGTCGTCGGGTCCGAAGCCGGCCTGGTTGACCTGGATCCGGAAAAAGTTGTGCATAGCGGCCGTCTGGGCCCCGGCGAGATGCTGGTTGCCGATATCCAGAAGCACAAACTCTATGAAAACGATGAGCTGTTGGAAATCTTCGACAACGCTGCTCCGCAGTACGAAAATCTGCTCGAAGAGACGACGCTCGATCCTAAGACTCCAGTCTCCATTCTTGAAACCGGCGATCTGACACGGCTGCAACTGGGTTTCGGTTACACGCGCGAAGATGTGCGTATGATTCTGCAGCCGATGGCCAGTGATGGCAAAGATGCCGTCTGGTCGATGGGAGACGATACGCCGCTGGCTCCGTTGGCGCGTACTCCGCGGCCGGTGTATGCCTATTTCCGCCAGCGTTTTGCCCAGGTTACAAATCCGCCTATCGATTCGCTGCGCGAAGCCTGCGTCATTCAGCTGCATACTCGACTCGGACCATGGCCAAGCCTGCTCAACAAGAAGGCTCCGCTTCCCGGTCTCTCCCTCTCGTCGCCATTTCTGTCTCTTGGACAGATGGAAGCGCTTCGCACGCGCCAACATGGACTGGCAGACGAGCTACCGCTGGCGGTGCTGGATTGCGTCTTCAATCCGACATGCAATTTGCTGACCGCAGTAGACGATCTTTGTGCAAAGGCCATTGACCTTGTGCGGGGTGGGGCTGCCATTCTGCTACTTACCGACCGCACCTGCGCGCAGAACTCTATTCCGATTCCGATGGCGCTAGCGACAGGAGCTGTGCATCACGCGTTAATTCGCGCAGGAGAACGCACGCGTGTCGGTCTTGCGGTTGAGGCAGGCGATTGTCGCGACCTGCATCACGGAGCCGTTCTGCTTGGCATGGGCGCTGGTGCGGTTTGCCCGTGGCTCGCCCTGGAGACGGCCCGTTCGGTGAATGCCGAAAAAGGTGAGACGAACCTGCTGCACGCATTCGATGCCGGGCTGGCGAAGATCATGTCGAAGATGGGCATTTCCGTCGTTGACAGTTATCGCAGCGCACACCTCTTCGACTCCATCGGACTAAGTGCAGAGGTGATCGAGAAGTGCTTTTTCGGCACGCCTGCTCCGCTTGGCGGTGTTGGTTTTCTCGAGTTGGAAAAACCTCTGCGCAACCAATGGCTCGCTAGTTTCAGCGACGACGCAGCTTCTGGCGAAGCCCCAGGCGGTACAGCTACTGCCGTAAAAGATCTTCCCGACTATGGATGGGTACGCTTCCGCAAAGCTGACAAGGCTGAACCGCACTCCTGGCAACCGCAGACCGTGCGTCTCTTACAGACCGTTGCAGGAACGGCACGCAGCAGCGCTACCGCTGTGGCGGAGCCTGGGCAGGCCTGGGCAGCATTCGCCAACATTGCGGTAGAAAAGGAACCTGCTGTTCTGCGCGATCTGCTTGAGTTTCGACCGGCGGGCGTTCCGTTGCCAATAGACCAGATTGAGACGGCGGAGAACTTTTATAAGCGGTTTATCGCGAGTGCCATGTCGCTCGGTTCGCTCAGCCCGGAGGCGCACCAGACGATCACTGCTGCAATGAATATGCTCGGCGGGCGCTCCAACACGGGTGAAGGCGGGGAAGACCGCGCGGTGTACGACCCGAAGGGCGAGTTGCCGTTGAACGGCGCAAGTGTTCCGGCGCATCTCCTCAATAACAAGATCAAGCAGGTTGCCTCCGCGCGCTTCGGCGTCACTGCGGAATACCTGATGAATGCTGAAGAGATCGAGATCAAGGTTGCTCAAGGCTCGAAGCCCGGCGAGGGTGGACAGCTTCCGGGTCACAAGGTTACGGAGCTGATCGCGCGTCTGCGTCATGCGCAGCCGGGCGTGCAGCTCATCAGCCCTCCGCCACACCATGACATCTACTCGATCGAAGACCTTGCGCAGTTAATTCATGATCTCAGGCGCGTCAATCCGAAAGCTGCGATTGGAGTGAAGCTTGTCTCCGAGCTGGGGGTTGGCACCGTGGCTGCCGGTGTGGCCAAGGCATATGCGGATTACATCGTCATTGCCGGGCATAATG
>Ga0206946_1033_pt1 | contig 46552 bp, 43 predicted proteins | sample Alteio_BWOrgHeat_2_FD_152965 | JGI IMG/M metagenome (GOLD analysis project Ga0206946, IMG submission 152965) | Enriched cells from forest soil in Barre Woods Harvard Forest LTER site, Petersham, Massachusetts, United States -... | ecosystem: Environmental > Terrestrial > Soil > Temperate forest > O... | reverse complement strand
CTTCCCCGGCCTTCAAGCTTGCATCGTGGCAATTACCTGCGCTTTCGTCCCGGAAACGATTTGCAGCGTCTCAATGAAGCGGGCTGGAATGTGGGCATCACGGACTACGCATTCGGCAAGATCGGCATTACAGTTGACGGGCGCGGCTACTACGGGACGGCATATACCGGACGCAATCCCTTTGGCGTTTATGAGCCCAGCATCAGCCAGTACACCTTTTTGGCTGGCCCGACGGTCCGCTTCTTCGAAGGGTTGCACTGGGCCTGGACAGGTCGCGTTCTCGTCGGTTTAGGACGCGGGAACTTCGACACCAATACCGGCGGTCTTCCGGGTGTGCTCATCGGTCTCTACCCCAATGGGAACTCGTTCAACATGGACGCGGCTGCATCCGTGGACTACAACCTGAGTCCCGGACTGGCGCTGCGACTGACGCCCAACTACCTGTTGACCACATACGGGAGCTCGACGCAGAATAACCTGGGCTTCACGGCTGGTGTCGTTTACCGGTTCGGAAGGCAGTAAGAGCAGACAACTTCCGCTTCGTGACAAAAGCCGTGCAACAGCACGGCTTTTGCTTTTTTGGAGCAAATTTGTCTCATGGATAGGAAATGATTTCGCATGATCTGCGAGGGAATCTCGTTCCTATCCTCAATCCTGATTTCTGGTTCTAAGACTTGTTGCGCTCTTTCGCGGCTTCGAGCGGATATTGCGGCTCCGTCATGCGGACGGGATCCAGGATCTCGGCGATCTCCTTCTCGCTCAGCAGATGTTTCGAGCGCGCGATCTCGATGATCGACTTTCCGGTGGCTATTGATTCCTTCACAATTTCCGCTGCCTTCGCATAGCCGATATATGGATTCAGGGCTGTTGCCAGAGAGACCGTGCTCTGCGCGTAGAAATTGCAACGGTCTTCGTGGGCACTGATGCCGGCGACGCAGTGCCGGTTGAACTGCTGCAGCATATTGGCAAGAATCGTGGTGCTCTGCAGGACGTTGTAAGCCATCGTCGGCATCATCACGTTCAATTCAAGCTGGCCTGCCTGCATCGCATAGGCAACCGCCGTATCATTGCCGATTACCTGAAAACTTACCATTGCCGCCAGCTCCGGGATGACGGGATTGATCTTCCCCGGCATGATCGATGAACCGGGCTGCAGGCTTGGCAGGTGAATCTCGTTCAGGCCGGTGTTCGGACCGGATGCAAGCAGACGGAAATCATTTGAGATGCGAATGACTTCAAGCGCAAGGCTGCGCAGTGCTGCGCTTACCTCGCCCATGCAGGCATTCGACTGCATCGCCCAACGCATATCTGCGGCAGGGATGAGGTTCTGTCCGGTGATGCGCGCCAGGTTTGCTACGGCCTTTGCGCGGTAATCGGGATGCGTATTGATGCCGGTGCCGACAGCGCTGCCTCCAAGCCCCAGCTCGCGCAGGGAATCGGCGGTCTGATGCAGATTCCTTCCGCCCTTTTCTATGGCCATACCATAGGCGGCAAACTCCTGGCCCAGGCGAATCGGAACAGCATCCTGCAAGTGCGTCCGGCCCGACTTCATGACGCCGTCAAATTCCTTTGCTTTAGCAGCGAAGGTCGCGGCGAGAGCGTCGAGAACGGGGTAGATTGTTTCCAGATTCAGCAGCGTGGCCACGCGCATGCCGGTGGGAAAGACGTCGTTGGTCGATTGGCCGTAATTTACATGGTCGTTGGGATGAACGAAGGCGTACTCGCCCAGCTTGCCGCCGAGAATTTCATTCGCACGGTTGGCAAGTACTTCGTTCGCATTCATGTGGAAGCTGACGCCCGCGCCTGCCTGAAAGACATCGACGACGAACTCTTCGTTCCACCTGCCGTCGATGACTTCCTGCGCTGCCTGGATGATGGCGTCAGCGCGGTGCGCATCGAGGAGCCCAAGCTCTTTGTTGGCTTCAGCAGCGGCGCGCTTCACCATGCCGAAGGCGCGGATCAGCTTCGGATGCGCGCGCATGCCGGAGATGGGATAGTTTTCGACTGCCCGCGCCGTCTGCGCGCCGTAATAAGCGCGCGCGGGGACTTCGACAAATCCGAGCGAATCTTTTTCCTTGCGAGTCTCAGGCATCACAAATGATTAGATGCCCGACTCGCACAATCAGGCAAGAATCGGAACGCCACCCAGGCTGGCCTGTATCCGCGCCTGCCATTCCTTCGGCCCGGTCTGATGCACCGAGGTGCCCTTCGAGTCGACGGCGACCGTAACCGGCATACCTGCCACTTCAAACTCGTAGATGGCTTCCATCCCGAGGTCTTCAAATGCCAACACACGGGATGCCTTGATGGCCTTGGAGACGAGGTACGCCGCTCCGCCGACTGCCATCAGGTAGACCGCACGATTGTCGCGGATGGCCTCAATGGCCGCAGGTCCGCGCTCGGCCTTGCCCACCATTCCCACCAGGCCTGTCTGTTCGAGCATCTGCCGCGTGAACTGGTCCATGCGGGTTGCCGTGGTGGGACCTGCCGGGCCGACCACCTCTTCGCGCACCGGATCGACCGGGCCAACGTAGTAGATAAAGCGATTCGTGAAATCGACGGGCAGTTTTTCGCCGCGATTCAGCATATCGGTCATGCGCTTGTGCGCGGCGTCGCGTCCGGTAAGCAGCTTGCCGTTCAGCAGCAGAACTTCTCCCGGCTTCCATGTTGCCACTTCTTCGCGCGTTACTGTGTCGAGGTTGACCCGGCGGGCCGAAGATGTATCGTATGTCAGTTCAGGCCAGTCTTTGAGAGACGGCGGATCGAGCGCGACCGGACCTGAGCCATCGAGCGTAAAGTGGGCGTGCCGGGTTGCCGCGCAGTTGGGAATCATGGCGATTGGCAGGTTGGCCGCGTGTGTGGGATAGTCAAGGATCTTTACATCGAGCACGGTCGTAAGTCCGCCGAGACCCTGCGCGCCGATACCGAGGTTGTTGACTTTTTTGTACAGCTCGACGCGCATCTCTTCGATCTTGTTTTGCGGGCCGCGTTCGATGACGTCCTGAATGTCGATCGGATCCATCAGTGCTTCCTTCGCCAGCAGCATGGCCTTTTCCGCAGTGCCGCCAATGCCGATGCCCAACATGCCGGGTGGGCACCAGCCCGCGCCCATGGTGGGAACCGTCTTCAGCACCCATTCGATTACTGAGTCGGACGGGTTGAGCATGGCAAACTTCGACTTCGCCTCCGAGCCGCCGCCTTTAGCCGCGACGATGACATCCACATCCCCGCCCTTGACCAGCTGCACGTTGACGACCGCCGGCGTGTTGTCGCGTGTGTTCTTCCGCGCTCCCGCCGGATCGGCGAGAATCGAAGCGCGCAGCACATTGTCAGGATGGAGATAGGCGCGGCGCACGCCTTCATTCACCATCTCTTCGACCGTCAGCTCCGCATCCCAGCGAACGTCCATGCCGATTTTCAGGAAGACGGTGACGATGCCCGTGTCCTGGCAGATGGGACGATGGCCCTCGGCGCACATGCGCGAATTGATGAGGATCTGCGCCATCGCATCCTTGGCCGCGGGAGATTCTTCACGTTCATAGGCTTTGGCCAGATTGGTGATGTAATCCACCGGGTGGTAATAGCTGATGTACTGCAGAGCGTCTGCAACACTCTGAATCAGGTCTTCCTGCTTGATCGTCGCCATGGAAACTAAAAATCCTTTGCTGCTTTTAGGGTAAATGAATCAGGGCATGGAATGCGCGAGAGGCGGCAGACGGTGATTCCTGTCGGGAAATCGTCTAATCTAAAAAGATGGACGCCAATGAGCTGGTGAGCGTTACTTTTGATGTCCTCGTGATCGGCGCCGGGCCGACGGGCATGGCCTGCGCCATTGAAGCTCAGCGCGCGGGGCTGAGCAGCGTTCTGGTGGACAAGGGTTGTCTGTGCAATTCGCTCTTCCATTATCCGTCTCACATGACGTTTTTCACCACGCCGGAGCTGCTTGAAATTGGCGACATTCCATTTCCCAGCGTGAACCAGAAGCCGACACGCAATGAGGCGCTGGAGTATTACCGCAAAGTTGCGGAGCATTATCGGCTGGATATTCACCAGTACCAGAACGTCGATTCGATTACCGGCTCAGATGGCGATTTCCGGGTGCATGTCACCGACCGGTTTGGACGCAAGTTTGTACACTACGCACGCAAGCTCGTGGTGGCGACGGGATACTACGATCTGCCAAACTACCTTGACATACCGGGCGAAGAGCTGCCCAAAGTGCACCACTACTATGACGATCCGCATCCGTATTACGATCTCGATGTTCTGGTGATCGGTGGCAAGAACTCTGCTGCGATTGCCGCGCTCGATCTCTGGCGCCATGGAGCGCGTGTGACGCTGGTGCATCGTGGATCGGCCATGCACAGGCATGTAAAGTACTGGATTTTGCCGGACATCGAAAACCGCATCAAGAACGGTGAAATCACCGCGTATTTCCAGACCAGTGTTGAGAGCATCAGCGAAGATACGGTCACCCTGCAAACGCCTGCCGAGTCGCTGATACTCAGGAATGACTACGTGTTTGCGATGACCGGCTATCATCCCGATTTTGACTTTCTGACTGCGCTCGGTGTGAATCTTGAAGGCGAGGATCGCTGTCCCGCATGCGATCCGCAGAGCCTGGAAAGCAATGTGCCCGGTATTTATCTTGCGGGCGTCATTATTGCCGGCGAGAGAACCAACGAAATCTTCATCGAGAATGGCCGCTTTCACGGTCGTCAAATCGCATCAGATTTGAAAGAGAAGATTTCCAGCACGATCAGAGCGTAATCTGTAGATAAATTTCCCCCGTCCGCGTGGCGCTTCAAAAGCGAAAGAGCTGCATGGGCAGTTTTTGAGGACAATGGCGTTACTTCGGCCTCGAACAATTCGCGGTCAATTGATTGCGAGCCTGGTGCTCTTTGAGTTGCTGGTGCTGGCTCTCTTCGCGGTGTTTCTCGTTCGCGAACAGCAGAAAGAACTGCAGCAGCGCGTTGACCGGCGGCTTGAGTACCAGGGATCGCAGCTTGCCCTGCAGGCCAGCGCTGCCATCAAGGCAGGAAATACGGAGTTTTTGCAGGGACTGGTCAGCGCCCTCATGCAATATCCCAGCATCGGCAACGTGCAGATCACCGATCTTCAGGGTTTGACGATCGTTGGCAGCGACGCGTCGATGAACAGGAAGTTGAATCTGACACTCGTCGAGCGCAGCTACCTGAACAGTCTGCAGAACCCGACTCTCTTTACATTGAAAGACAGCATTCGCGAGATTGTCGCGCCTGTGAAGGTGAATGGAGAAGTACGGGCGCTGGTGTGGATCTATCCCAATGAGGATGCCGACCGACTGCAACTGCATTCGCTGCTGCGCATCACCCTCATTTCAGCTGGGATCGCGATCCTCGGCTGCACACTGCTGGCTACGTTCATGGCGCGCACGATCACACGGCCTCTCAACCTGTTGATGCACGCCACGCGACAACTCGTGCGCGATCCGGAAGACACGGCATCCTTCCCGTTGCATATCTCTTCTTCCAACGAGGCGGCTGACCTGACGAGAGCCTTTAACATGATGGTCTCGTCAATTGAGGAGCAACGGTCCGGTTTAAACGATACCCTGGCTCTTCTCGATTCCATGCTGGCAAATGCACCTATCGGCTTCGCATTTTTCGATCGCAAATTTCGTTTCGTCCGTGTAAATCAGTTCCTTGCGGATATGAACCACAGCACCATCAGCCGGCATATTGGCCGCACGGTCTATGAAATTTTTCCGGAGTCGGCCGCGCTTGCTATGCAGCGCGCTATCGATTCAGTATTTGAAAACGGAACCGCCGTCCAGGACCTGGAGCTTGCCGGCGAGATGGATACGCATCCCGGCCGCGTTCGCAGCTGGCTGATGAATATTTATCCTGTCCACATCAGCGCCAATGTGGTTCGCTGGGTGGGGGCCGTCATCGTTGACACGACACAGCGCCGCAATTCCGAAGATGCGTTGCGCAAGACGGAGAAGCTGGCGGCGGCCGGGCGTCTCGCTGCTTCGATTGCGCATGAGATCAATAATCCGCTGGAGGCGGTGACGAATCTGCTGTACCTCATTCGTCTGCAGAACTCACTCCCTGCCGAGACGAGGCAGTATGTCGAGCTGGCACAGCATGAAGTGGCTCGTGTCTCTGAGATTGCGCAGCAGACACTGCGCTTCTACCGTCAGTCCACCCTGCCCATCACCGCGAATATAAGTGAATTGATCGATTCCGTATTGACGCTGCACCAGGGCCGCGTGGTTTCGCTGCAAGTGGAAGTCGAGCGGCTCTATCAACCGGATGTCGAACTGTTCTGCTTTGCCGGTGAGCTGCGGCAGCTTTTCGCCAATCTAATCGGCAACGCGCTGGATGCGATGACGCCGGGGCCGGGACGGCTGGTACTCAGTGTGCGGCGTTCGCGCTCGTGGCGCGATCCGGCGATTGAAGGCGTTCGCATTTCTGTCTTCGATACCGGCTGCGGCATGTCCGATGAAGTACGCAGCCGCATCTTTGAGCCGTTCTTCACGACGAAAGAAGCGACAGGCACCGGGCTCGGACTCTGGGTGAGCGCCGAGGTGATCCGCAAGCATCACGGCGTGGTTCGCATTCGCAGCCGCGCGGAAGAGGATGGGGCTGCAAACCACACCAATTCATCCTGTCATGGAACGGGCTTCATGATTTTCTTCCCGTCGGTGCGCGCAGAACAAACGCCGGCAGAGAGTCTGCAGGCAAGCTCCCAGATGGTCTAGGGCCTGTGAACAGACCCTAGTGCAGCGCTTCGGGCTTCATCGATTGCAGCGAGCAGCTCGATACAGGATGCGCTCCGGCATACTTGGACTTCGTCACATGAAAACGATGCAGCTGCATATATTGCACACGCAGGCCGCCAAGCGTGGCCGGCATCGTCTTAGGCACTTTGTTCAGATCGACCAGCACCAGCAGCGCGGCTTCCTGCGGATTGTCGCGGCTCTGCGTCACGCCTACGCCAAAGATCGCGGGGTCGGCCAGTAGCTGCGCCGCATACTGACGCTGCACGGATGACGCAGCGTTGAGGACTGGGGCAGTAAGCTGCATTCCAGCAGCATTGACGGGAAGCTTCGGCGCGGTGCCATTCGCGACGGCAGCGGCATCGGTCAGAACGACCGCAGTGCGTACCCCTCCGATAGTTTGCGGTACGGCTGTATTTGGTTTGGCCTTATCGATGTAGACGGTCACAGCCGCCTCACCGGGGCTGTCCATACTCTTTCCTGCAACGACGCCCAGAATGCCTTTCTCATGATCGACAAGCTCGGCTGCGGCGCCCTGAGCTGCACTCCTGGCCTGCGCCTCCGCGGCATGCGAAAGGTCAGAAAGCGAGGCCGCGAGCAGCGTGTTGTTGTCATAGTTGAGGCAGGTAACGGCATGCGGAGTTTTAGCGCCGACGATGCTCAGCTTCGATCCGGCCTGTGTTCCGAGCTCGCTCAATACGTCGGCGATGGGGTTGGCGAGACTCAGGCCATTGCCGTTGCCATCGGTGCCTCCGGCATAGAAGAGACCAATCGGCTCGGCATTGCTGGCATCGACGATGAGCGCTCCCGAATCGCCGCTATCGGAAAAGCTGTTGCCGCTGATGCCGATCTGTCCGGTAAAAGTCTTCGTGTAGTAGGGCTGCGTCTCGGCGCAGTCTTTGTAATAGCCCACCTTCACGGCGAGGTCGATGCTATCGACCGTGGAGCAGGTAAGTCCGGTCGTGCGTCCACTTTTGACTACGCGCAGTCCGTTCAGGTTGGCGGCATTCAGAGCTTCTCCGCTGCCTGCAACCGGAGGCGCTGCGCCAAGAGGCGCATTCATGCCGGGGCTTGCAGGCCCAAGCTGCAGAATGCTGCCCGAGGAATCCAGCGCTCCGGGAGCGGCGGCTGCGAGCGCCGCGTCCACATTCGACTGATTCGTTGCGAGCGGCACATAGTATCGCAATGTGCCAATGGAGCGCACGGTCGAGCCTGGCTGGCTGAGAGGACGGCAGGCATCGTCGATCAGACCGGGTTGATCGATGGTATCGCCGATTCTGCCTTGGTCCGATTCTGCCAGCACGTGATTGTTACTCAAAACGTATTGATTGTGTTCGGTATCTTCGACGAGTGCGCCGAGCGTTCCACCGCAGCAGTCGGCGATGTAGCTGTTGCCGGAAGCATCTTTATATACGTCATAGTCGGAATCGTTGCCGCCGGAGGTGCCGAGCGCGATCAATCCTGACTGCATGGCCTGATTCGTCGCTGCGCTGGAGTTGACCCCATTCGTGTTCAGCAACAGGTGCAGCCGGGCCTGCGTATTTGTATCGTTTACGGTTGCAATTACATGCGCGGACTGCGATCCGGAAACAGTGCTGGACGCGGTATAGCTTGCCCTGCAGAGTGTGTACTGCTGTTGCCCATGCTGGCAGCTTGTCTGCCCGATTGTCCCCATTGCGTTGTCGCTCAGGCTCCAATGCACAGTACCGCCGTTGACCTCGGCGATTTGCGCCGAGACTTCCAGCGTCGTTCCCGGCGCAACGGCTGCATTCTCAGGCAGCAGAGGTTGAAGGAAGCCCGGAGTTACAGTGATGGTCTCGCTAGCTGTGCGGGAAGGGTCGCTCTGCAGATGCGCTGTGACTTCCACAGAAATACTGTCGCTCGAGAGCGCATTCGGCGGAGTATAGAGACCGGTGGCGTCAATGGAACCGCCGCCCAGCGATGAACCGTTCTGCGTAGAGCTTACTGACCAGCTTGCAGCGGCTGCCGATCCATCCAATAGCATGGCTTTGAATTGAACCTGCCCAGTTGTGGCGACTGTCGTGGCAGAGGAAGAGATAGAAAATCCGCCGTTGCCTGCCGAAAAATTCCCACACCCCGCTGCCAGCAGGAAGAGCGGCGCGAAGACAGCAAGGAGGCGAGACTGAATGGAAGCAAACATTCGGCGAAGTGAAGCGTGACAAACCTATTAGACCGTCGAACGCCCCACTTTGTCACGAAATCGCGAACCCAACCATGACCAGGCAGGAGGATTATTTTCTGATTATGCGACTGCCCGGGAGTTATTTTCACCGTTCAGAGAAGCCGCAGTCTTTGCAGCCGGGAGCACTTTCAGCTCACTTGCCTGCATTGCGCGGAGACGGCGAAGCTCGCGCCCGCTCAATGGACGCATGGTGTCAGTGGAATAAAAAACATGTTTTCCGCAATCCAGGCAAACTTTATAGGTTTGTTGCTGGAGTGTGAATGGGCGGGTCAAACGGTCGTGCCGGCAACCAAGCAGAATTTCATACAGAAAATTGAAAATGGCTTGCAAAACTTTCATGGAGGGCCTCTTTCATCGTCATAGTGAACAGCTTTCCAAGGCCGTTTCACGGATCAGACGCCGTGCACCAGATAAGATGCATTTGGCTTGAAAACGAAGCAGCCGCGCCCGGGTGCTAAAAGGTAATGAAAAAAGGTAATCAGGAGACGCGTATCACCAGTTTTCCGAAGTGCGCTCCCGACTGCATGCGTTTGAGAGCTGCTGGAGCTTTATCGAAGGTAAATATCTCATCCACAACGGGTTTGAGACGGATCTGGTCGATTGCCCGATTCATTTCAAGAAAATCGGCGCGCGACCCCACGTAAATTCCCTGCACGTGCACCTGTTTGTGGAGAATGGGCACGATGTTGAGCGACTCGCTGGTGTGGGTCAGCACGCCTATCTGTGCGACAGTGCCGCCGACTCGCACCGCTTTGAGGGATGACACAAACGTTCCGGCGCCCCCGACTTCCACCACCAGATCGGCGCCTTCACCATGAGTTTCCTCGAGCACCCAGTTCGCCCAGTCTGGCACCTGTCTGTAATTGACGCCGGCATCGAGCCCCAGCGTGGCTGCACGATCCAGCTTTTCGTTGCTGCCGGATGTGCCCAGCACACGCGCGCCAAGTGCTTTTGCAAATTGCAGAGCAAAGATCGAGACGCCGCCCGTGCCCTGAATCACGACGGTATCGCCCACCTTGATTCTGCCCGCATGGACCAGAGCGTTCCACGCCGTCACTGCCGCGCACGGCAGCGTGGCGGCATCTTCCCAACTCAGGTGATCAGGGATGGCCACCAGACCGCTCTCCGGCAGCACGACGTATTCGGCGAGCATGCCGTCGATGTCACCTCCAAGTGCGCGGCGCTGCTTCTGCGCCGTGGGTGGACCTTCCAGCCAGTTCTGCATAAAGATGCCGGCAACGCGCTGACCAATCTTTATCCGGGTCACGCCGTCGCCCACGGCAACTACTTCTCCCGCGCCATCGGAAGCAGGAATGCGAGGCAGCGACATCTTCGGGTTGTAATGCCCAAGTGTGACGAGCAGATCGCGATAATTGAGCGAGACTGCGTGCACCTTCAACAGCACTTCGCCAGCTGCGGGCTTAGGCGTTGGCGCGTCAATAAGCTCAAGTTTGTCAATGCCGAAAGAGGGAATTCGCCAGAGTTTCATCGATGGTCCTTGCCTCGGGTAACGTGATTTAGTTCTTAGATGACCGCGGATCGTTCGCAGATGCGCCCGGATAGCGATACCATAAAGATATGGCTAGAGGATGGGAGAGCAAATCGGTGGAGGAGCAAGTGGCAGAGAAGCAGGCAGAGCCTGAGCACGCAGAGGGCAGGCCGAACGCCGCAGCAGTAGCGGCGCGTACGCGTCAACGCCAGGAATTGGAACTCCAGCGCGAGCGGATTCTCGATGAACGCACGTCGAGTCCGCACCGCCGGGCAGCTCTAAAGGCTGCTTTGGCAGATATCGAAGCGCGTCTCGGCTCGATATCGTAACCGTCACGATTGCTTTCGGTTGAATAACAGGGAATTCGCCTGATCAATGCTGGTCAGCAGCACGCGCGCAATGTTGACGTGCGCCGGCCGAGTCACGGCCCAGACTATGGCGTCGGCAATGTCGGCAGGCTGCAGGGGTGTCAGCCCCTGGTAGACCTTAGCCGCACGTTCCTTGTCGCCGTGGAAGCGCACTTCACTGAACTCAGTCTCAACCATGCCCGGGTCGATGCTGGTGACGCGGATCGGCGTGCCCAGCAGGTCCTGCCGCAATCCATCATTGATTGCATGCTCGGCTGCCTTGGAGGCGCAATAGACCGCGCCGCCGGGATAGGTAATTTCTCCGGCGGTTGACCCGAGATTGACGACATGCCCGCGCCCGCGTGCCACCATGCCGGGAACAACGGCGCGCGTCACATAGAGCAGGCCCTTTACATTGGTGTCGATCATTTCATTCCAATCCTGCAGCTTGCCCTCGTGTACTTTTTCGAGACCTCGGCTGAGGCCCGCATTGTTCACGAGAATATCGACGGCCTTCCATGCTTCCGGCAGCGTATGCAACTGGTTCTCAACCTGAGCGGCGTCGCGCACGTCGAGTGAAAATGTGTGGACGTCTGCTGCCCCTGCTTCTTTGAGCTTTGGCGTCAATTCCTGAAAGCGTTCCGCGCGGCGCGCCGCCAGCAGCAGTCGCGCGCCTTCAGCGGCAAAGGCGAGGGCGGATGCTTCACCGATTCCGGAGCTGGCCCCTGTAATGAAAACAATATTTCCGTTCAGTTTCTGCATGCAGACATCGTAACTTATGTGGTCTTGTGCGAAACGCTGCGGACGAACTGGTAGTAGCCAGCAGCCCAGTCGCGGTCGCGCAGTCCTGCTTCGCCTGCCTGATGCAGCTGCTCCTGGAAGTGATCTGCGAGAGGTGTTTTCGTATTCGTGGCGGCTGCCGCCGCACGGAACAGACGCATATCTTTTTGTCCGAGCGCGATGGTGGCTGCGGGTATCTCTGGAGGATGAAGCATAACATTCGCATATGCCGCATAGAAGGGCGACTGAAAAAGAGCGGCGTTCACGGACTCGATGTATAAAGCGGGGTCGATGCTCTGCGACTCCGCGTATACAAACCCCTCGCTGAGAGAGGCGATCATTGCGGTGATCAGGAAGTTGCCGCCGATCTTCAGCGCGTGCGCCTTGTACGGCTTATCGCCGACGACAGTAATGCCCCGGCTGAAGCACTCAAGCAGAGGCCGCACTTTTTCAAGCGCATCCTGTTTTCCGGCGGTCACAATCCAAAGCTTGCCGTCGGCTGCGACGTTCGGGCGTCCAAAGACAGGAGCCGCCACGAATCCGCGCTTGCGGGTCGCGTGTTCTACGGTCAATCGTTGCGACAGATCCACGCTGATGGTGCTGAGCGAAACGTGAAGTGCGCCTTCCGGCAATGAATCGAGGACGCCATTGCCGCCCACGCCGTTGCCGCCTAATATCACCTCTTCCGTCGCTTGATCGTCTATCAGCATGCTGAAGACGACCTCACTCTCTTTCACGGCTTCAGCGGGGCTGCTTGCTGCGATTGCTCCTTGTTTCACAAGAGCGGCAAGGCGGCTCTCTGTCCGGTTCCAGACGGTAAGCTCATGCCCTTGCTTCAGCAGGAGAGGGGCGATCGCCGATCCCATTAGACCTGTGCCAAGAAATGCAATTTTCATAGTTGTCTCATTGAATGAAGAAGAACACTGAATGGATTATGCCAGTTTACTTTACACAAAAAAGGCTGCCCGAAGGGCAGCCTTAACAGTGGAGGATAAACGATAGTTATTTGTGATTATTGTTGTGGGGGATTCGAAATGCCGCTATTGCTTGGCGGCACAGGCGAATTGCCCATGCCGGGTGCAACAGCAGCCTGACCGGAAGTAGCAGGGGATTGTTCCTGCACTCCAATCGAATTGCCGGAGACAACCAGTTGCACGCGACGGTTCTGGGCGCGTCCATTATTGGTTGAGTTATCGGCTACAGGGTCGCTTTTGCCGTACCCGGCAGCACTGATATTTGTCTGAGCTACGCCCTGCGTTACCAGATAGCCGCTGACTGTATCGGCACGTTGCTCGGAAAGCTTCTGATTGTATTCGTCGGTACCGATGTTATCCGTGTAGCCTTCCACTTGTAGTTTCAGGCCCGGATACGAGAGCAGGATGCCTGATACTTTGGCCAGCTTTTCCCGCGCGTCGGGTTTCAGCGTGTATTTGTTGAAATCGAACAGCACATCGGACATGTTCACGATGAGGCCGCGTGCTGTTTCCGTGGTCGCCAATACCTGATTCAACTGCTCTTTCAGGCGCTCACGCATCTGTTCCGTTTGGTCGGTAGCCTGCTGGGTTTGCTGATGCGCACGGGCTGCCTGGGCTTCGGCCTCCGCTGCACGGGCCTCGGCGCGGGCGCGCTCCGCTGACTGCTGCTCGGCTGCCAGTTGTGCCTGCTGTGCCGCAAGTTGCGCATTCTGCGCCTCCTGCTTCTGGTTGGCTTCGTCTTCGGCGCGCTTCTTGCGAATCGTCATGATGCGCGCATCCTCCGCTGTCTGTACAGCGGCGCGGGCCAGGGTAATTTCTTCCTTGCGTCTGCTCTTATGTTCATCCAGGTCTTGCGCATTCTGCAGATTTTGCTTTGCTGTCGCCAGAGTATCGGCTGCATATTGCGCAGCGCCTGCTGCTTCTGCAATCTGGACCGCATTGATTGCCTGATACAGTTCGAGCGGCGAGGCGTCATTGCGGGTGATCGGATGCAGCACGGCATGCTGGCCGGCGGTCTGCGTGTAAGCGCCCCGCGGCAGCAGTGAGTAGTGCGCATTTACCTGCTCGATGATGCCCTGCGTCTTCTCGTTCAGAACAAAATTCTGCATCACTACGAGGTCGCTCGGCATGGTGACCGCATAGTAAGGCTCCGCTGTGATAACGAGTCCGAAGGACTGCAGTGCCGTCGTTACTTCGATCTCATTTTTCGTCCCCTGCGGCAAAATTTCCCCGAGATTGCTGGGTCGGCCTTCAGGCGTAATCGCCCAGAGCACATATGTGAGATATTCCACACCAAAACTGTTGGCCGGACGAAGACCCTCAAACTTGGCATTAATTACAAGCCGGCCGCGACGGCTCTCAACAGTAGCCGAACCTTTTGCTTCCGGGAGCAGGCTTGTGCCCTGGAATCCGATTTTCGTGGTGCCGCTCCGGTGAAAGTAGTTGATTGCCGGAATGTCGCGCCCGACTACCTGTACCTTGTATACCGGAACCCCGTCACGCATCTCTGCCTGGGGGTTTTTTTGTTGCTGTTGATCCTGGGGCCATTTGTTCGTCGCTGTCGGATTCATTTCCTGAGCGTATGCAGCGCCGCACAATGCAGATGCAACAAAAATAAGTAACGCTTTCTGTTTCATATTGGGTCAAGCTCCTTGCTCGGTGCCTAATTTCAACAAGCACGCGCAGCTAATAAGCACGTGTGCTGCGCGAAACCATCACTGCATAGCAATAGATGCCCGGCGAAAAGCGAGGGTGGTCCATCAAGTCAAACCGGCGAAAAATATACCGTGAGAAATTTAGGAAGGCGAGGCAACCAATTGATGCTCGATTGCAAATAAAGCAAGTTCGAGCCGCGTAGATACGGCTGTCTTCTCGAAAATGTTCGAGAGATGTCTCTTTACTGTTTCTTCACTGAGCTGAAACTGCTGAGCGATGTCACGATTACTGCATCCATTGACGATGCAGCGCACGACCTCCAGCTCTCGTGGCGTGAGGCCATAGGATTTGTTCTGCGGCGGAAGCGGAGTGTTGAGGGCCAGCGTACGGAGCGTGTCAACGAGGCTGGCCGCGCGCCGATGCCCAATCCAGTAGTCTCCTACTGAAACCACGCGAATCGCGGAAATCAGATGATCGGTGAGAGCGTCTTTCATCAAGATTCCACGGGCGCCGAATTGGAGAGCCTCGAGCACCTCCGGATTGGAGACACTGCCGGTTAGCAGGATAAGCCTGGTTTTTGGCGAACGATGCACAAGGGCGTGTATGGCTTCCGGCCCAGGCATCTTTGGAATGTTCAGATCGAGCAGCAGAATATCTGGGCGGAGTTCGAGCGTCTTCGTAATAGCCTCGTCACCATCTCCCGCCTCTCCAACAACTTCGATGCCTACTTCGGTCTGAAGCAGATTTGTAACACCGATCCGCACGACAGGATGGTGATCTGCGAGCAAAATGCGGATTGACGATGCGGTATCTTTTTCACTGCGTTCGGCGTTCTGATCTTTCTCTATTTTCATCGAATTGTTTTCCCTGCTAGACAGCAATTTTCCATCCGACTGCTTAGAGCTTGTTATGAACTTCAGGGCGACAACGAAGTATGGCTTGATTTTCCCCGCAACTGCTTCTGGGATTGAAAATAACATTGCTGCAGGTGGCTATGGTGGGTGCAAAATCCGTCCCTGCGTATTGGTGTCTCTCGCGTGAAACATCCGCGCCGTGTCTTACTACCACCGTAGGTGACAATATCATGATATGCGCTATTCGTCGTTCGCACACACTTGTAGCATCACGGTAACTTAAGAGATCATGCTTAACCCGCGAGCCCACATCTTTCAGCCAGCCTGAAGCGGACTTACCAGGAGCTGTCATCGTTTGGGAGCGGGGGACGGCTCCCATTTTCCTCGCGCTCCCTGTACAGTGAACGAAATGGGTAACAACACCGAAGACCTGCAGAAACAGGTAGCCGATCTCACTGCAAGGGTCTGGCGTCTGGAGCAGGCACTGGCACAGCGCTCCGAGGTAGAGGGTGCCGCATCGGCTCCAGCGTCAAAGCCGCCACGGGTTCAAGCGAATGAGCCGATCATGGCTATAGACGCGTCTGTATCAGCCGCTATTCTGCCGCAGCAAGAAAAAGAGGCCGACCACTCGCTGGAAAGCCGCATCGGGTCTCAGGTTTTCAACCGTGTCGGCATTCTTGCCGTACTGATCGGCATGGCCTGGTTTCTCAAGTTTGCCATCGATAATCACTGGGTTGGTCCGCTGGGCCGCGTGCTGATTGGGCTGATTGCTGGTATTGGGCTGATCGCATGGTCAGAGCGATTTCGCAGCCGTGGATATACGGCATTCTCTTACTCGCTGAAAGCAATTGGCAGCGGAATTCTGTATCTCTCTCTATGGGCTGCGTTTGAGCTGTATCAGCTCATTCCTTCAGCCGCGGCATTTGCGGGAATGGTTCTGGTGACCGCATGGAACGGCTTCATGTCGTGGGTCCAGGATGCGGAGCTGCTTGCGCTGTATGCCATCGTAGGGGGCTTCGGTACGCCGCTCCTGCTTTCCACCGGAGAGAATCACGAGCTCGTGCTTTTTAGCTACTTGCTTCTGCTGGATGCGGCCGTACTTGTATTGATTGCGCTGCGTCCATGGTCCCGCCTGCTGTTGGGGGCGTTTGTCGGGACGGTCTTCTTCAGCGTCGCCTGGTATATCCGCTTTTACGATGATGCGCAATTTGCGATCACGGTCTTTTTCGTCATCGTTTTCTTCCTGCTCTTCGCTGTCGCTCCCCGCCTGCTGCGTGGACTTCAGATTGCCGATGCATCGGAACTATCGACGCAGGACAACTTGACGCTGGTCGTGCTGCCGCTGGTGAATGCAGCGTTTGGATTTATTTCCCTGTATCTTCTGCTCGACCGACCAGAGCGACGGTGGGCGCAGTCATGGACGGCAATTGTCTTCGCAGCCTTCTATCTGCTGCTTTTGCAGCTTTCGTCGCGTCGCGGTCCGGGTGCGAAGCCGGTCATCCTCTCTTCGCTGCACCTGGCGATTGCCGTTATCTTTTTGACCATTGCGATTCCGCTCGAAGCGCATGGGCGCTGGATCACGATTGGCTGGCTGACCGAGGGTGCCGTCCTGTTGTGGCTGGCGCGGCGATTGAATCTGTTGCTGCTCCGCGTGCTGGCTCTCTGTGCCCTGGCGCTCGGCCTGATCGCGCTGATCGTCCTGAATCCGGCCGCATCGGATACGGTGGTCTTCAACGCGCGATTTGCAACCTATCTGGCCGGCATTGCGGCATTCGCGTTTTCTGCCTGGATTGCGGCAACAGCTTCACCTGAGGACGGCGAGAAGCGTGGCGTTGCGTGGCCCTATATCGCAGGTGGATCGATCATCGCCGTCAATGTGCTGATCATGATCGCCGTCTGCCTGGAGATCCATTCCTATTGGTGGTCGCACATTTCCGCGAACCTGCAATGGAGTGAGTTCAGAGAGCGCCGGATGTACACGCAATTTACCTACTCAGCGTGGTCCATGTTTTTCGGCGCGGCTCTGCTCACCGTTGGGTTCTGGAAAAAGTCGGCGTTCCTGCGCTGGCAGGCTCTGATTCTGCTCGCTGGCAGCATCGGCAAGGTGTTTCTCGTGGATACGAGCCAGCTGAGCGAAGGGTATCGCATTCTCAGCTTCCTCGGTCTCGGGGCCCTGCTGCTTACTGTCAGCTTTGCTTATCAGCGCGATTGGCTGAATCTACGCAGGCAGGGGAAGGGCGTTGCATGAACGCCCGGCTTTTAGCGCCGCTGCTACTTCTGTTCATCGCGCAGCCCGAGCAGCGCTATTTCCGCTACGAGCGTCCGATCACAGGCATACAAACGCAACCAAAGCAGACCTGTGTTGCTTTGGATGTGACTGCGTTTGCGCATGCGTCCGCCGATCTGGCCGATCTGCGTCTTTATCGCGATGCGCAGGAAACGCCGTATGCTTTGCGCATTGTCGCACCCACCGCTACAGAACAAAGCCACATTGAGCCGCTCAATCTCGGCAGCCGCAATAGCAACGTCGTTTTCGACGCCGAGATGCCGGAAGGCAATTACAGCACAGTTGAGCTCGATCTACAGGGAAGGGACTTCATCGCCACGGTGGACGTCTCCGGCAGCCAGGCACAGGACGGAAGCAGCGCAACGGAGCTTGGTTCCTACACGGTCTTCGACCTGACAAATCAAAAGTTAGGCCGCAGTATGCTCCTGCATCTGCCAGTTTCTGATTTTCGCTACCTGCACTTTAAAATCGGCAGCCCCGTCAGGCGGGAAGACGTGGCAGGGCTTTCAGTCGAGCGCGAACCTCTTGAGCCCGCCCAATACCTGACGCTCGCAGAATCAAGCCAGATTTTGCAGCAGGGACGCAGCTCTGTCGTCGAGTTTACTGTGCCTGCGAACGTTCCGGTAGAAAGGATCGAATTTGTCCTCGCGAACGGTGCGTCAAACTTCAGCCGCAGCGTGAGCATTGCAGTTACCCCGACGCCGGGCCGTAAAACGTTAGAGCAAGGCACGCGATTTGACGGAGAAATTCGACGGGTGCACGGGATGCACACAGGCCGCCGTATCGATGATGAACAGCTCGCCATCGAAATCGGAAAGTCAGGCTCACAAGCGTCTTCCACATGGACTGTGACCATTGATAATGGCGATGATGTCCCGCTTGCATTGAAGGCTGTGCGGCTGCAGATGGCGAGACGAAATCTCTGCTTCAACGCCGCACCCGGAGGAAATTACTCGCTCTATTACGGAGATGCAGCGCTCCGTGCGCCACACTATGATTACGCCAGCCTCTTCCAGCCGGACAAAGAGGCAGCGGAAGCAACGCTTGGCGCGGAGCAGGTGAATGCGCGATTCGTGCCTCGTCCCGATGAGCGTCCATTCACGGAAAGACATCCGGCACTCTTATGGGTCGCTCTTGTTTGTGTTGTTGCAGTGCTGGGTGGCGTTGCGCTACGAACGGCAAAACAAATGCGACCATAACGGCGCTCTGTCTGATTTCTCTAACGTATCGCCTGCTCGACCTCGTTCAGCCAATCCGGTGGTTTAAGAATCTCGCGCGGCTTGGAGCCTTCAGCGGGACCGACAATGCCATCGCGCTCCATCATATCGATCAGGTGCGCAGCGCGTCCGTAACCGATGCGCAGACGGCGCTGCAGCAGGGAAGTAGAGGCCTTGCCGAACTCCATCACCAGCCGAACCGCATCTTCGAAGAGTTCGTCGTCGGCATCGTCGCCGTCGGCGCTCATATCGAGCTCGCGGCCCTTGTTATCCTTCGGCGATTCAAGGAAGCCCTGTACGTATTCGGCGTCTCCCTGCTTCTTCCAGAAATCTGTAACTGCCGCGATTTCCTTTTCTGTAACGAACGGTGCGTGGACCCGTTGCAGCCGCGATGTTCCCGGCGGAAGAAAGAGCATATCGCCGCGTCCGAGCAGTGATTCCGCGCCGTTCGAATCGAGAATCGTGCGCGAATCAACCTTCGTCGCCAATCGGAACGACATGCGCGTCGGCACGTTGGCCTTGATGAGGCCGGTAATGACATCGACCGAAGGCCGCTGCGTTGCCAGCACCAGGTGAATGCCAACCGCGCGCGCCATCTGCGCCAGCCGCGTAACGGATTCTTCGACGTTCGCCTTGTCCAGCATCATCAGATCGGCCAGCTCGTCGATGATGATGACGATATAAGGCAGCGGCTTTTCCTCTTCCTGATCGTCGAAGAGGCTTGGCGTGCCATTCTCAAAGAGCTTGTTGTACTGGTCGATATTGCGCACGCTGCGCGAGGCCAGCAGCTTCAGTCGGCGCTCCATCTCACGGACGGCGTTGCGCAGTGCGTTGGCGGCCAGCTTCGGTTCGGTAATGATCGGCGTAAACAGATGCGGAATGCCTTCGTACATGCCGAGCTCGACACGCTTTGGATCGACAAGGATCATGCGCACCTGCTCAGGCGTTGCCTTGTAAAGCACCGACATGATCATCGCGTTGATCGCAACCGATTTACCGCTGCCTGTTGAACCTGCGATCAGAACGTGCGGCATCGTCGCCAGATCGGCAGTGACGATGCGCCCGTTGATGTCCTTGCCCATGGCCAGCGTCAGCTTGCTCTTCGAGTGGCCGAAGTTCTCTGCCTCGATCACATCGCGCAGCCAGATGGTCTCACGTGTATGATTCGGCACCTGGATACCGACCGTGCTCTTGCCCGCCATGCGCTCGATGAGAATGCTCTCGGCGCGCATCGCAAGGCACAGGTCCTCAGAGAGTCCGGTGACGCGGCTGTACTTCACACCGGCCTCAGGCCGAAACTCAAAGGTTGTAACCACCGGACCGGGATTGATCTGCACCACCTGCCCGGTCACGTCAAACTCGGCGCATTTTTCTACCAGTACCTGCGCCTCGGTGCGCAATTCTTCTTCACGGACGACCTGCGACTCTTCGCTGCGGTGCAGCAGGGTGCTTGGAGGCAGACGGAAGCCGTTATGCGATTTGGGAGCCACGGTTACCTTGTGCACTTCAGCATCTGCGCGCTCCTTGACGGCGATACTCGGTGGCGGCTCCGGCTCGGGTTCAGGATCGGGCACTGTGGCGCGCGGCATCTGCTCCCAAACGCTCTTCTGCGGAACAGGTTCGGAAAGCAGCTCGGCAAATCCTCCCTGACGGTGTGCCGGAACCGCTTCCTCTTCCTCCGCAGCATCGGGCTGCTGTTTGAAGTGAAGCTTTTCCTGCTTGGCCGTTACCTTGCGAGCCCTGAGGAGTTCTTTCTCACGTTCGGCTTCAGCGCGCGCCATTTTCTTCTGTTCACGGGCGCGGGCACGGGATTGCCGCCAGTTCGCCCAGCGGTCGCGCCACGCAAGCACAAAGGCAAAGCGAATGGAGAGCCATTCACGGGCTGTGTTGAAGCTGAAGGTGGTTGAAAGGTAGATTGCTACCGCAACCATGGCGATCGTGAAGATGCAGGCGCCGGGAAAATTCAGATAGTGCACCAGCGAATCGACCACGAGGCGGCCCGTTAGTCCCTCAATGGGCAGGCTGCCTGAAAAGTGCAGGTGCCCTGGGAGCAATCCGAAAATTGCCGGAACAAAGAGAAGGGTGAGCATTGCACCCACCGCCTTGGCCCACGGTGAGCCTGCGGGCAAGGATCGCATCCAGGTCCAGCCCAGGACGGCCAGCAGCAAAGGGATGCAAAAGGCCGCTACGCCTTCCAGTTGCAGCAGCAGGTCGCTTATGTAGGCGCCGATGATCCCGATCCAGTTCTCCGGACGGGCAGCCGTACCCGAAACCGTATTGAACGACGGGTCGGTTGGATGGTAGGAAGCGAGAGAGAGAAGAAGGAAGCCAGCAACAACCAGCACCAGGAGCCCAATCAGCTCATTCAGGCGACGGTTGCGCGTTGGCGTGAGAACCAGTTTGAGGGGTTTCATTTGAGGCACAAGTAGGCATTGCCGAAATACACGGCCACACCGTTCCGAACCCCCAGAGCAGTTCCATTATCCCAGAAGCCGGCATCTGTATCCGAGAAAAAGCGCGGAGGAACCCAATCAGGAACAGGGAGGGTAGTGTAAGAACAGGGACGGGCTTAAGTCCGCCCCTGTTCGCTAAGTCTATGAACCAGCCAGTCTTGCGCCAAATACCAGCAACAGAATGCCCAAAATGATCCGGTAGATGGCAAAGGGGGCAAACCCGTTCTTGCGCACCCATTGCAGGAACCACTCCACGACGCCCAGCGCCACAATGAAGGAGACGACAAATCCGATCGTAAGCACGATCCATCCATGTCCTGTCATCACCAGCGGCGCAATGGCGTCCGCTCCTTCCACATGCTTTGGATGAAGCGTCTTAAGCAGATCGTAGCCTGTGGCCGCAATCATGGTCGGAATGGATACGAGAAAACTGAATTCGAGCGCGGCTGGACGGGACATACCCACAATCTGCCCGGCGGCAATGGTCGACATCGAACGCGATGTGCCTGGAAAAACAGCTGATAATACCTGGCACAAGCCAATCCAGATCGCCTGTCCGAGAGACATTTGCTCGACATGCTTGGTCGTTGGTTCGCTGCGTGAGCTCCATGCATCCACGACCCACATCACCACGCCGCCAATCAGCAACGACCAGGCCATGACCTTCAGGCTCTCCAGATGCTTGCCGATCGTCTTTGTCAGCAGGAAGGCCGGCCCCGCGGTGCAGACAAACGCCACCATCGTCAGCGTCAGCGGATGGTTCCAGACGGTGCGGTCATGCTCCTCACCCTCAGGGAAGGTGCGCAGAAATTCGATAATGCGCCCGGTAAAGACCAGCATCAGCGCCAGAATGGCACCCAGCTGGATGACGATGGTATACATCTTCCAGTATGGATCGGTGAGGTTGATACGCAGCAGTGCTTCGCTGATGCGCAAGTGAGCCGTCGAGCTAACCGGCAGAAATTCCGTCAAACCCTCCACAACGCCAAGCACTACAGAAATAATGTAATCGTTCAAAAAGCCTCCGGCGAATCCTGATCTCGTTCAAATTTTGTCCTCCCGACCGGAGCGTGGAAGCGCGAAACGGCGGGACTGCAGTGATGCATGTCAATAACTCAATCCTGATGCACAATCGTTTCAGAGCAACTGGCGCGAAGCGCGATTGTCTGGACGACAAGTCCTACTCCCGGTCGCTGCCGTAGATTGGAATCTGCTGCTCCATCTTGTATATCAGACCTGCCGCGCGCGCCGCATACTCACTCTCGGCATACTTCGTCTCCAACCGTGTCGCCAGGTCTTTGGCATGTGCACGCGATTCATCTGCGTGCTTGTCATCGTTATCTGACTGGTACATGTCTCCAGCGGAGGCTTCGCGCCACGCGGCCTGATAGAGGGCCTGCGCCGCTTTCGGTGATTCCGGATGCTCATCGGCGTATTTTGTAAAAAACCCGGCCTCTTTTTCCGGACACTTCTCCGATCCCTGCCAGTCGCCGCAAATCTTATTGTCGATCATGTCGAAGGCGGCAAGGTCCGCCCATTTCGTATGCGGATAGAGCTTCTGGATCTTCTTCATCTCGGTCTCGTCCATCTGTTCGCGCAGGTAATTCTCTTTTTCATGTGCCGAGGGCCGCGAGAAAGAATCAGATTTTTGCAGCTGCCAGCGGATATCGGCAGCGCGCCACATGGCTTCTGCCGCGCGCGGCGACTGCGGGAAGAGATCGACGACCATGCGATAGAGCCGCCGCGCGCTTTGGGCTGCATCGGGCGGCGGATGCGGCTGACTGGCCTGAATTTCTGTGCTCACCGCCTCACCAAATAGAATTTCATCGCCCTTCGGCGTCTCGGCCGTCACGACGCCTTTATCGAGTATCCAGCCCGAAATCGGCTGAGCATTCGTCTCGTTGCCGAAAACTGGCACATCTGCTTCATTCACCACTTCCACATCGGTGTTGGCAAAGACGCGCAGCCATTTACCGCTGTGCTCAGCGACGATCAGCTCGCGCCCCGGTGTCACGGAGCTCACCTTGTCAGCTGATTCGTCCGCCTGCACGTAGAGATTCGCTACATGCACAACCGTGGCTTTCGACCCGTGAGGTACGTTTTTCTGGGCCCGTGCGATTGGCGCGGTGATCAGAAGAATGGCAGAGAAAGCAAGGATTCGTTTTTGCATCACAGTTGTCTGACGATTTTCAATATCCATCGGTTTAAGCCTCAAAGCAGTACGGCATTGGAGCCAGTTACAAACTTGCCGAAGCGGGCAAGAACTTGTCATCCTGAGCGGAGCGAAGGATCTGCCTTTTCCTGCAGCTCCCGCGCGGCCAATCGTTCAAAGAGCCGGTCCAGCGCCTGCTCCGGGCTTTCGCAGATGCCCGTGTGCACAGGCGACACCTGGATGATCGTGCTGCGCGGGGAAACCAGCCAGTGAAAACGCTCGCGCAGGCTGAGTCTGGCAATCGGACCGGCGGAAGGGTCGCCGGCGCTGATTCTGGGAAAAGCCTCAAGATGTCGCTGCACCAGATCCACATCGATTTCTGGCCAGAGCGCCTTGAGCCGCTCGTCATCGACATGCACCTTGGCGGCGAGAAAATTCCGCTCCAGGCAGAAGACAATCACCCCGGCGTTCACGAATTCCTCGCGCTCGACGCGGGGAACAACGCGGATCACCGCGTAATCAAACGAGCTCTGCACGGGCACGGATTGCCTCCTGGACAAAGTTCGCTGAAGCGTTCAGACGCTGGGTGAAGTAATCCACATATACCGCCCGCCTGGCCGCCGGGGTCGTACTGCCGGGTCCCAGTTGCAACCACACGTCGGGCACGGCTTCGAGAATCTGCGTAAAGATCGCCTCGTTCAGCAGCTTTCGTGCCTCGACGTCCGCTGATTCCAGAGAAGATGCCCACGGTAGAAGCACGTGATTGCGGATCGCAACGAAGGGTGACGAAGCCATCTCCTCCACCTTCTGCCAATTGTGATGAAAATACAACGCAGCTCCATGGTCGATGAAATAAAGCTGCTTGTGCCATTTCAGCAGATTCGGATTGCGCGCGGTGCGATCGACATTTGTCGCAAACGCATCAAACCAAACGGCTTGCGATGCAAGTGTCGCATCTGCAGTATCTCCGGCAGCAGGATCGAACATTGTCGATCCGGGCAGGTAATCGAGCGCCAGATTCAACCCTATACTGCGCTTCAGCAGGTCCCGAATTTCCGCATCCGGCTCGTTTCGTCCAAGCGCCGCATCCAATTCTACGAAAACCAGCTCTGGCACCCGCAATCCTAGCGCGCGGCCTGCTTCGCCCGCGACCAGCTCCGCCAGCAGCGCCAGTGGTCCTTGCCCCGCACCCCGGAATTTCACGACATACAGCCCTGAATCGTCGGCCTCGATAATGGCCGGCAGCGACCCGCCTTCCCGCAACGGAGTTACATACCGGGTCGCTCGAACAGTGCGAAGCATCGTTCTCCAGATTGTAGCTTTTAGACGGAGGCTGTCTGAAATTTTGGAAATCGTTGTTTACCCGATAATATGAGCGGACCGATGGAACGAATTTCTTCAAAGGCAAAAGTCCTGATAATTCCCGGTCTGCATAGCTCTGGACCGGAACACTGGCAATCACAGTGGGAATTGCAACACCCCGAATTCAAAAGGGTAGAACAGCTCGATTGGGAGACCCCGCGTTGCGAGGACTGGCTTGCAGTGCTGGACGCTGCAATTTGCAGGGAGAATGACCAAGTCATTCTGGTTGGACACTCACTCGGCTCCGTGACGATTGCCCACTGGGCGTCCCGCTATGGCCGGCAGATCACAGGCGCGCTCCTGGTTGCACCGAGCGATACCGAGGCGGCGACGTTTCCACCAGGCACGGATGGCTTTTCGCCCATTCCAACCGGCCATCTTCCTTTCCCCAGCACTGTCATTGCGAGCACAGAGGATCCATACATATCGTTTGATCGCGTGAGAAATCTGGCGGCAGCGTGGGGAAGCAGGTTTGTTTCACTCGGAGCGCGCGGGCATATCAGTGTTTCAGATGGCTTCGGCCCATGGCCTGACGGTACTGAATACATCACAGAGCTGCAAAAGAGAGCGCGCTGCATGCGTAAATGCCACTGCAACAACAACGCATAGAGTCTTACCCAAGCACCCGTCGCAGCACGTCCGGTTCAACATTGCCGCCGCTCATGATGACGACGACATTGCGGAAGGGAAGCAGTTGCTCCCGATGAAAGAGTATTCCCGCCGTTGCCACGGCGCCGCTCGGTTCCGGTGTTAAACGTGCCTGGTAGAGAAGCACGCGCATGGCTTCCGCAATCTGCTCCTCGGTCACCGTGATGATGTCATCCACATAAGCGCGGACGTGCTCGAAGTTCAGATCGCCCAGGCTTTGCGTGCGCAGTCCATCGGCCATCGTGCGGACAGTCATCTCCGCAGGCCAGCTCACCAGCTTGCCGCCGCGAAAACTTTCCTGTGCGTCTCCCGCGAGCTCCGGTTCAATGCCGATCACGCGTGCTTCCGGCTTGATCAGCTTGATCGCCGTAGCAACGCCGCTCAACAATCCTCCACCGCTTACCGGTGCGAGCACCAGATCGACCTCCGGCAGGTCTTCGATGATCTCAAGACCGCATGTGCCTTGTCCGGCGATGATGGCCGCATCGTCATATGGAGGAACCATCACGTACCCGAACTTTGCCTCAAGCTCCTCAGCCTTCAGCCTGCGTTCGGAGCTTGACGGCCCGACGATGACAATCTCCGCGCCCAAAGCTGCCGTGGCCTGTTTTTTCACTTCCGGAGCGTTGGACGGCATCACGATCACAGCCTTCGCGCCCAGCGCCCGCGCCGCATACGCTACGCCCTGCGCGTGGTTGCCGCTCGAATATGTAATGACTCCTCGTCTGCGCCCATACTCACTCAATTGCGCAATTTTGTTGTACGCGCCACGCAGCTTGAAGCTGCCAATCGGTTGCAACCCCTCGGCCTTTACGAACACATTCCCCGGTGCGTCCGGAATATGTAACCGTACCAGTGGCGTATGCAATGCCACGCCGCGAATGCGTTCCTGGGCATCCCGAATATCTTTGTATGAGACCAGCAAGAAGGAAACTCCGAGGTTGAGGATTAAGGAAGATATTTTTGTGGAATCGGCGTATCGGCAGTTTCTGCCTGCCATACAACCGCAACTACCTTCCACTCCGTTCCGTTGAACGCCGCCTGAATGCTGTTGATCCCGCGCATCTCGACTTTGCCATCCGGAGTGGGCCGAATCTCATACGTGCTCCACAGATGCGCCAGGTTTCCGTACACATCCGACGAATACTTGACCTGATGCTCATAAAAAGGCTCGCTCCCGCGCGCCTTCACGCGTGCGATCCAATCGTCGATCGTCAAGATTCGGGCTGCAATGCTTCCATCCTTTGCCTTCCCGATTGGGATCAAGCGCCCATCTGAGACAATGAGTTCGCGCATGCAGGTCCGGTCCTTGTCTCCGGGACCGCTCACGGCATCGTCCAGCGCCTTGATGAGATCATCGAGCGTTTTCGTGGAAGGGCAGGTCGCTGCCGCAGTCTGTCCTTGAGCAAACGGCGCACACAGCAGCGCGCATGCCGCGATCAGAAGAAGTTTCGTGCGCATGATCGCTCCTCAAATCTCCAGAATCACCGGCATGATCAACGGCCGGCGGCTCGTGTTTTTCTGAATGTAGCGCTTCAGGTCGATGCGGATCTTTTCCTTGATCACGCCGTAATCGGCTTTTTCTTCCGCGCTCGAATTTTCGAGTGTCTGGCTGACGACCTTGCGAGCCGCTTCCATCAGGTCCTGATCAGCGCCGACGAAGCCCCGGCTTACAATCTCCGGAAGCCGCTCGACCTTGCCGCTGAGCTTGTTGATGGTCAGAATCGGCAGCACAAAGCCGTCTTCGCTCAGATGGCGGCGGTCACGGATGACCAGATCCTCAACCACATCGGCCGTCGAGCCGGAATCGATGCACACGCGCCCTGCCGTCACTTTGCCGGTTTTGCGAGCATCGTCCTGATCGAGTTCGAGAATGTCGCCGTTCTCGATCACCAATGCCAGATCGACAACGCCCATGTTCTGTGCCAGCTCGGCATGCTTCTTTAAGTGACGGTAGTCGCCATGTACGGGAATAAAGAATTTTGGACGGAGCAGGTTGATCAGCAATCGCTGCTCTTCCTGGCTGGCGTGTCCGCTGACGTGAATGAGGCCCGAAGCGCCGTCATCGTAGATCACATGCGCGTCGCGCCGGTAAAGGTGATCGATGACGCGGAAGATGCTCTTCTCATTGCCGGGAATCACGCGCGAGCTCAATACGACGGTATCGCCGGGAAGAATGCGCGCATGCTTGTGATTATCTACGGCTGCGCGGCTGAGCGCGCTCATCGGCTCGCCCTGCGTTCCGCTGATCAGGATCATCACCTCTTCCGGCGCATGGTCGCCAATCTGTCCGGGATGGATGATGATGCCCGGTGGCACATCGAGATAGCCAAGGTCCTGCGCAATCTCTGACGATTCGACCATCGAGCGGCCAACAATGGCGACCTTGCGCCCGTGCGTGTGGGCCAGATCAATGGCAATGCGGATGCGGTAGATCGATGACGAGAAGCAGCTGAAGAAAAGCTTCTTTTTCGTCCGTGAAAACAGCTCGTCCAGACGCGGCTTCACCGCCCACTCACTCGGTGTATAGCCCGGGCGGTCTACGTTAGTCGAATCCTGCAGGAGCGCCAGCACGCCGCGCTTGCCATACTCGGCAAAGGTGTGCAGGTCAAAGGCCTTGCCATCCGGCGGCGAGAGATCGATCTTAAAGTCGCCCGTATGGACGATGACGCCAACCGGCGTGTCGATGGCCAGCGCTACGCAATCGACGAGGCTGTGCGTGACGCGAATCGGCTCAACCGTAAACGGCCCAATCGGAAACTTCGCCCCCGGAGCGATCTCGATCAACTCCGTCTCATCGAGCAGCTTGTGCTCTTCGAGCTTGCCCTCAACATAGGCCAGCGTGAACTCCGTGCCATACACAGGCACGTTCAGCTCGGAGAGAATCCAGGGCAGCCCGCCGATGTGGTCCTCGTGCCCGTGCGTGAGGATAATGCCGCGCACCAGCTCTCGGTTTTCGACGAGGTATGTAATGTCGGGAACGACGATGTCGACGCCCAGCAGCTCGGATTCGGGAAACATGAGCCCGGCGTCAATGACGATAATGTCGTCTTTATAGCGGATGGCGAGGCAGTTCATGCCAAATTCGCCTAATCCGCCCAGCGGAATGATTTGCAGCTTTGCGTCAGCCATGTAAGGGACTTGCCGTCCAGGCACACACGCCTTCGGCGCATGAGTATTTTCCTAGAGAACGGTTCTTCTACTTAGAGTAAATCACAGGACAGCATTGTCATTCTGGGCCGAGCTCAGATTGGGCTCACGCACGATTGCATGAATCGGCGGTTTAGGCGGAAAGGGAGCGAGCCTTTTGCAATCGCCAGATAAGATACGGCAGCATCGTAAGCGAGAGAATCACCAGGGCATGCATCAGGCCGTCCGGAAGGCCATGAACGGAAGTTCCCAGAGCAAAGTCCATGCGGATATGCCCCACGCCGCCGTGAACGGCTGTGCGACTCGCCTGAACCTGGCTCGTGCCGCCCATCCCTGCAATCAGAACGAGTCCAACCATAGGCCAAAGCGTCTTCAATCGTTGACGGACGGCGATGAGTCCGATTCCCCAACCGACGAGAATCGGCGCACCGAAATAGAGGGCCTTGCCCGCTTGAAAATAGAGATTCGCGAACCCATAGACTCGGCCTGCTCCGAAAGGCGTATCGGCTCCCGGCAGAAAGATCTGCCAACCAGACCACAAAATGAACAAGGCAACGAACCATGCCCCAGCCAGCAGGAGCAGCGGGGTGAGGCTAAACACAGCCCACGGCACACGGGCTGACCAGGATCGGAATTGACGCTGCTCGATCATCGCTTTGGCAAGATCATCCATTCCTCCAAGACGGACGAGCGCAGCGGATTCCGCATCTGCCCGGCTGCGACCCGCGCGTTCCTCTTCCGCTCTCAGGTCGGCCAGATGATCGGTCAGCTCGGTCAGATAGCGCCGAACATGCCGCGGCGCAACGCCTGCCCGCAGTAGCCGTTCACGAAGTTCATGGAATGGCTTCGCCATGTTGCCCTCCCGTCAGCATCATTTGGATTGCCGCCGCCAGATTGGTCCAGGTCTTCGACAGATCAGCCAACCGGCGCGACCCGGCTGGCGTTACGGTGTAATAGACGCGGCTCCGCCCGTTAACGGTCTTACGCCGCGACGTTAGCGCCCCATCCTGCTCCAACCCATGCAGCACTGGATAGACCACCCCTTCACCGACGGTAATTACGGCGTCTGTGCGGTCACGGATAGCTTGAACGAGCTCATAACCATACATCTCCTCTTGCTGGAGCAGCCTGAGGATCAGAAGCTCCGGAACTCCATTCATGAAATTCGGATTGGTTTCTCGCACAGTCATGGAGAACTCACAATACCTCGAAGTTCGAGGTATTGCAAGAGGGTAATGTCGAATATTGTGGATTTCATTGGCTACCGCAGCAAGTCTTCCAGCGCCAGGCTCAGTTCCGTCTTCTCATCTCGATATTTCACAATCACCGGTGTATAGACGCTCAGTCCCCATTCCAGCCCTTTGCCTTTGGAAACAGCCCGCGCACCCGGCACCACTACTGCCCCTTCGGGAATGATCAGCGGCGTCTCTCCCTCAGCCCGGAGCGTGGTTCCATTCACCACGTCATAGACCGGAGTGCCGCGCGTCAAAACCGTTCCTGCGGCCAACACGGCGCGTTTGCGGACGATTGTGCCTTCATAGACGCCGCAGTTGCCACCGACGAGAACATCGTCTTCCAGAATCACCGGGCTGGCGTTCACCGGCTCCAGCACGCCGCCAATCTGCGCTGCGGCGCTCAGGTGCACGCGCTTGCCGACCTGCGCGCAACTGCCCACCAGCGCATGCGAATCGACCATCGTGCCCTCGTCCACATAAGCGCCAACATTCACATACATGGGCGGCATGCAGACAACCGACTTTGCCAGATACGCGCCTGAGCGAACCGTCGATCCTCCCGGCACAATGCGAACATTCTGCTCCGGCATGAACTTACGCGCGGGGTAGGTATCTTTGTCGACAAATGAAAACTCGCCGCCGCCGGAGGCGGTGAGCTTGCCGAGCCGGAAGCCAAGCAGAATGCCCTGTTTGACCCACGCATTCACCCGCCACCCTGTTGGAGCGCTGGGATCGGGCTCAGCAGCGCGCAATTTCCCGGATTCAAGTCCATCGCGCAGCTCCTGGAAAAAAACAAAGGCTCCGGAATCGCCAACACCACCCGTTGCCGAGGCAAAATACTTCTCGATTCTTTCTTTTAAGCTTGGATCGCTCATCACTCATCGAGTCTAACAATTCGGCTGTCTCTTCCAGCCAACCGGACTTTGATTCGAGCAAAGTGCGCTGCCGATATTTGGTGACGTTTTTACACGGTTTCGATACGATTCCAACTAAATCGGCTGTATCCAGGCTAAATTGCGGCTAACGAAGCGATCAGGAGGATAGTGTGAAGAGAATTCTTCCGGCCATTCTATTTGTCTCGGTTCTTAGTTGTTGGGGCCAGTCGGCGCAGTCGACAGTCTACGTTGATCAGAACAGTCCGTTTGCACCCGAGTTCACGGCAGCTCTGCAGCAAAAGAAAGTGCCGGTGACTGTCACCACCGATCCGGCAAACGCTCAATATCTCGTCAATTTCGCAATTGCGAATAACAACGGTTCAGTCGCTCAGGGAATCGCAAGCGTTATCACGAAGGGTACATACGAGACCGGAGCATGGGACCGCGCGACGATCCAGGTCGTCGATGCCCACTCGAAAAACATTGTCTTCAGCTATACCTGCAAGAAGTACAGCCAGAACAGCGGCGATCCCGCAAAATCAGTCGCGGAATGCCTGGCAAAGCATTGGAAAGATCAGATGGGGAAATAGGGCAAGAGCTACTTCCCGCCGTCCTCATCTCCCTTGTGCTCTAAAAGATGCGAACAGTCAGGTGAGCAGTCCACGCGAAGATAATGGCGCTTCGATTCTCGATAACAGGCAAGTGCTGTTTGCGTGGATGAGAGATGCGTCAACAGGATAAGCTCCGGATCGTCTGAGGAGGGAAGTCGAATCACTCCGATGCCCCAGCCGCCTCCCGCGCTCGTTCCCAGTTCCTCCTGCCACGGCACCATGGTTTGCGCTCCAGAATGTGTAAGGCGAACGATCCACACCGGGCAGTTCTCATACGAGCCGCACATCGTGTTCGAGTGATAGCGAATCAGCAGCAGCCTCTCTGGGTGATTTCCAGGCAGCACTTTGAACTGAAGATGACCGACGAAATAATTCCGGTAAGCGCCGCGGCTGGACTGAGAAGCGGCCATATCGATCTCAGCCATTTCTGCAATGTCGTCGCTGAGAGCGCGCAACGCCTTCGCCTGTTCGTCCTTTGTCAGGAAGGTGAACGGCGCGCTATCCTTCAGCGAAAGAATCTCAATCGGGCAGTTATGCTGATCGTCGGCAGTCTGCGCGCAACAGGATGAATACATCAGACCCAGAACAAGCGCAGCCAGCCAAGGCTTTTGACGGGGACGGCAACGCCAGTGCAGAATCGCCGGCATTTAGAACATCCGCAAATCGCCCTCTTCGCGAGGAGCGTGCACCAGAAGCCCAAGCTCGCCCGCTAAGCGTTCCAGGCGCGCGCGAGTCGCTCCGGAGACAGGCACGATCGGCAGGCGGCAGTGATCCTCGATGCGTCCCATCATAGCCAGGACAGCTTTTGCTGGAGCGGGACTCGTTTCCCAGAAATTTGCCTGCATCAGCCGGTAGAATTTGCGGTTGATCTGCCGCGCCACAGGCCAGTCGCCGGTAAGGGCTGCCTGCACCATGAGCACCATTTCTGCGGGAATTTCATTCGAAGCCACGGAAACCACCCCGGCCGCGCCCACGCCAATCGCACCCAGCGCCATATTGTCATCTCCCGCATAGACGCTGAAGCTGCGCGGCGCCTGCGTAATCAGCTCGGTGATCTGCGGCAGGTTGCCGCTCGATTCCTTCACGCCCTCAATGTTCGGCACGGCTTCAATCAGCCGCAGTATCGTCGCCGGTTCCAGATTCGTGCCCGTTCGGCTCGGAATGTTGTAAAGCACGACCGGCAGTTTCACAGCGTGAGCAACCGCCTTGAAGTGCTGAAACTGGCCTTCCTGTCCAGGCTTGTTGTAATAAGGATTGGCGGAAAGAATTGCTGTGACGCCCGGCACCTGTGCTGCAATCCGCGCCCGCTGTACTGCCTCGCGCGTGGCGTTGTGCGTGCAGCCTGCCCACACCGGCACGCGGCCTGCCGCAGCCTCGGTCACAATCCGGATCACCCGCAGCCATTCTTCGTCAGTCAGGGACGGCGTTTCAGCCGTCGTCCCGCAGGCCACCAGCCAGTTGATGCCACTTTCAATCTGCCATTGCACCAGCGCATAAAGCGCCCGTTCGTCTATCGCGCCGTCCGCATGAAACGGAGTAACCAGCGCTGTACCGCAACCCATCGAGTCCATCACTGATCGAGTTTACCGCAGGGACTGGGGGTCAAGCGATACGCGCCTTCGGCGCCAGACTTCCTGACATAGAAACTTATGGAGTTGTCATCCTGAGCGCAGCGAAGGATCCATACGAGATAAGCTTTTACAAATCCAGGACTGCAACCCGCCCTCATCTGCCTGCTGGAAGAAGCATCTTAAGATTCTTAAGCGTGTCCGGATCGTCAGGCTTAAGCTCAAGCACTTTGGCGTACATCTCAGCAGCCCGCTCATTCTCGCCGGCTTTCTGATAGGCAGCGCCCAAATCGTAATAAGCCGTAGGATCCGAAGGGTTCATTGCAATTGCCCGGGTCAACTCTCTGCTGGCATCATCGATTCTTCCTTGCTGCAGGAAAAGCGCGCCCAGGTTGACGTAGATATTTTCATCCGACGGATCAATCGCAATCGCTCGGGTGTATTCCTGTTCCGCCTGCGTGGCATTTCCGGTCTGCTGATCGACATTTCCCATCTCTACGATAGCCGGAACATAGGCAGGATTAATCGTCAGAGTTTGTCGATAGTATTCGCTCGCCTTGTTGAAGTCGCCCGCAGCCTCAAACGATGCGCCCAGATTGTAAAGAAGTTTACTGCTGTGCGGCGTTGCTTCCAGAGACGACTGATAAAGCAAAATAGGATCGGTCCAATCGAGCACACGCAATCGCAAACGCCATGCGCCCCACAATCCCCACAAAAGAAGTAGAGATAAAGCTATGGACCGGTTTCGCCCTTCACATTTCCACGCGAGCGCCGCCAGGGCAACAACAAATCCAAAGGACGCCAGGTAGGCATAACGCTCGGCCATGCCCTGATAAACGGGAACGATGCCGCAATAGGGCAGCAGTGAGATGACCACCCAGATCAGGCCAAATGTCGCCAGCCGTACTCTGTCCCTCAGCCAAAAGGCAACTATGAGCAGACAAACCAAGCCAGCCAACGTTGCAAACGCCATGATTGAGAGGCCGCGCGGAGGAAGGTCTGTCGAGCGTTCCACGCTCAAACGGACCGGCAAAAGTATCCAGAGCAGGTACTTAAAAAATACTGTTCCGACCGTAGAAAATGAACCCGTCCCGCCCGGAACCTGTGCGTGAATCATTCTTCGTGCGAGAAAATAAACACCATTTGTGCCTATCCCCACCGCCGCCAGAATGAGCCATCGACGACGCGAAGCATCGCCCAGGAAATAAGCCAGAAGCAGCATCAAAGGGAGTGCAACAATGCCTTGTTCATTCGACAGCAACGCGCCAACGGAAGCGAGAAAGTAGAGGCCCAGCATTAAGCCAGTCCCCTTTGCCAGGTAGGCCCTGGCCATCAGCAAGCTAAGCACCAGGAACACGCACATCAGCAGGTAAGTGCGTCCGGAAATCCATGCTACGGCCTCCGAATTGATCGGAAGCCCGAGCCACAGCAGGCATACTACAGCGGAGAGAGCCTGTGGTGTCTGCATCCTGCGCAGCAGGGCAAAGCAAAGCAAACCGGCCGCCCAATGCAAAAGAAGATTGGTGATGTGAAAGCCACATGGATTCAAATTCCATAAGTGGCGATCCAAGCTCAGACTCATCCAGAGCAGTGGTCGATAGGCTGAACCACCGCCCTCACTCAGGTCGTGGGCAAATGACTCGCCTGCCCCGAAAGAATGCAGTATCTTGCCCCACGACGCGAGAGCCGGATTCTCCTGAATATGGCTAACGTCGTCATAGATAAATGCTCCACAAACGCCGCCTCCATAGAGCAGAGTTATCCATAGTGCGCTGACCGCGGCAAAAGCTATTTGCTCGTGCAGTCGACACCATGCAGCCAACTTGCCCAGCGTCGTTTCTGACGAATGGGTTCTTTGTGATTTTTCTCTGAAGGGTGGACGTTTATTGGCCATTGCTACTTCAATGGTAGATGCGTATCCGCATCAGTCGCAGCGTTCACTTATAGTTGGTTGGCAATCTCGCTGAAATCCCACACTCCGGCCTTCCCGACAATCCACTCTGCGGCCCGCACTGCGCCTTCCGCAAAAGCCCGTCGTGAAAATGATTCGTGCTTCAACTCAATCGTCTCATCGGCGGAACGTGCTTCAAGAATGTGGACTCCGGCAACATCGCCCTCACGCTTCGATACGATCTCGACATGGAGGGAAGGATGGACAGTCTGCACTACTTGCCGGATTGAAAGCGCCGTCCCGGAAGGAGCATCTTTCTTTTCGGCGTGGTGTGTTTCGGTAATTTTGAATTGATACGTGGGAACAGCGATGGCCAGTTCCCGCGCCAGCCGGTAGATGGCCTGCACGCCAAGCGAAAAGTTCGTGCCGTATAGAAAACCAGCATCCTTGCGAGCGGCCAGAGAGCGCATGTCGTTCAGGTGATCGTACCAGCCGGTCGTTCCCACAACCATGTGCGCGCCATTCGCGAGACAGGCGCGCATGTTGGAGACGGCTGCCTCCGGCGTGGTGAAATCGATGACTGCGTCAAAACCAGCAAGAAACGGAGCCGTCAGCGCCATGGCGTTGCGGTTTTCCTCCTCGCCCAATACACGTACGCTGTGGCCATGTTCACGCGCTACATCGGCGATTACGCGGCCCGTCTTTCCACGGCCCAGCACCAGGAAGAGCATCGCTTACCTCACACGGTCGGCGGCGGTCGCGCTCTTGCGCGCCTCTACGTCGAAAATTTCAGGGTCAGGACTCTCAAAAAACTCGGCATGCAGCGAGCGCACCGCCTCGTCCGCATCATCTTCGTCGATCATGAAGCTCATGTTAATTTCCGAGGCACCCTGGGAGATCATGCGCACGTTGATGTGACGAATCGCACTGAAAACCCGCGCCGCAATGCCATTCTGCCCGCGAATATTCTCGCCCACCATGCAGACAAGCGCCTTGCGTCCTTCATATTTCACGTCGGCCAGCTTGCTCAGGTCGGCGGCCACCTCGGGCAGCTTTTCATTTGAATCGACCGTGAGCGAAATGCTGACCTCAGACGTCGAAACCATATCGACCGGACACTTGTGCTTGTCGAAGACCTCGAAGATCGCCTTCAGGTAGCCATGCGACATCAGCATGCGGCTGGCAACCACATCGATGATGGTAAGACGCTTCTTCACCGCGATGGACTTGAATGGGCTGTCGCAATGCGGCGCGAGCGAGATGATGCGCGTGCCTTCGTTCTCAGGGTTGCGCGAGTTCAGCACGAGCACCGGAATATTCTTCTGCACGGCAGGCAGAATCGTAGCCGGGTGGAGGACTTTCGCGCCAAAGTAAGCTAGTTCCGCGGCCTCTTCAAAGCTGATCGTCTTCACGCGCAGCGCATCGGGACACACACGCGGATCGGTCGTCATGATGCCGTTCACATCCGTCCAGATTTCGATGGCTTCGGCATGTACGCCGCCACCCACCAGGGCAGCCGTAAAGTCCGATCCTCCCCGTCCCAACGTCGTCGTTACGCCCTTTTCCGTCGAGCCGATAAAGCCACCCATCACGACAGTCTTGCCTTCAGCAGCGAAGGGCAGCACGTGCTCTTTCAGCCGCTGCTCAATCAAGGCATCCTGTGGAATGGCCTTGCCATGCTGCGCATCTGTGATGATGCAGTTGCGTGAGTCAACGTGCACGCCGTCCAGTCCGCGTGCGGCAAAGGCCTCGGCAATCATGCGGCTCGAAAGCCGCTCGCCATAGGAGACAATCATGTCGTTGATGCGCGGCGTCAGCTCGCCCACCGCGGCCAGCCCGCGCAGAATCTCATCCAGCGCGTCGAACTCTGTGTCGATCCACGTCTGCGATGCGGCAAAGTCAGGTCCTGTGTAATCGGCACACTCGGTTCCGCTGGCGCCCCTGGACTGCGCTGTAAGCCTGCACGCAACTTCCTTGTGACGGCTGCGCAACCGCGCGGTAATCGCAAGCGCGCCGTTACGATCTGCGCGCGCGGCGGCGTTGGAGGCAGACAGCAACTGGTCAGTCACCTTGGCCATCGCGCTGACAACAACGATCGGCTGCTGGTCTTTATGGCGCCGGCCGGCGACAATGCCTGCCGTGCGATGAATGGCGACTGCATCTTCGACGGAGGTGCCGCCGAACTTCATAACGACGAGCTTCTTCATGCCGTAACCGCCACAGGATCGAGCTTGCCCAGCGATACCAGCAGCTCCGCATTCAACAGCGCCGCGCCGGCCGCACCGCGAATCGTATTATGCGAGAGCACGGTGAACTTCCAATCAAGCAGCGAGCAGGGCCGCAAACGGCCCACCGTCGATGCCATGCCGTTGCCGCGCATCCGATCGAGACGGGGCTGCGGGCGGTCATCGGCTGCGGCAAACTCCACTGGCTGCGCCGGAGCTGTCGGCAGGTTCTGCCCGGCGAGCGGCTTGAACTCACTCCATGCGGCCAGAATCTGCTCCCGTGTCGCGGGCCTGCGCAGCTTGATGCTTACGCTCTCCATGTGGCCGTCCTCTACCGGCACGCGATTGCAGTGCGCGGAGACGCGCGCATCCAGCATCTCAATGCGGCTGCCCTTCAGCGAACCCAGCAGCTTCAGCGTCTCTTCCTGCAGCTTTTCTTCTTCGCTCTTGATATAGGGAACGACGTTGCCGAGAATGTCGAGCGAAGCCACGCCCGGATAGCCCGCTCCGCTTACTGCCTGCATCGTGGTGACGAATAAGCTTTCGATGCCGAAATGCTCTTCGAGGGGCTTGAGAGCCAGCACCAGTCCGATCGCGCAGCAATTCGGATTGGTGACAATATATCCGCCCGACTGCTTACGCCAGCTCTGGGTTTCAAGCAGTGGCAGGTGGTCTGCATTTACTTCGGGGATGACCAGCGGCACATCTTCCTGCATGCGGAAGGCGCTTGAGTTTGAAATCACGCCGCAGCCGGCAGCGGCAAACTTAGGCTCCAGCTCGCGGGCAATGTCGGAATCGAGCGCAGCAAAAATAATTCTGGGTGCGCCCTCAGGCGTCGCCGGGGATACCGGCATTTCGGCAATATGCGCAGGCAGCGTCGTGTCCAATTTCCATTTCGCCGCGTCGCCGTAGCGCTTGCCGCTCGACTTGTCACTGGCCGCAAGCCACGCCACTTCAAACCACGGATGATGCTCAAGGAGCTGAATGAAACGCTGGCCGACCATACCAGTCGCGCCAAGAATGCCGATCTTCTGTCGCTGCATGTCCCTCTATTCCATCAGCGAGGATGTACACCAATGCCCACATCGCACCTGCGCTGGACTGTTCGCTGTACGAAATAGTGTAACTGTTTCATACACGTGGATGCACGCAGGGAATCACAACAGGAAAGAGAAAGGGCCTTCGCATTCCCGCAAAGGCCCTAGCTCCCAAATGGGATTGTCACCAATTTATTTCACGAATTGTCATCCTGACCCTGGTGTACCCGCTTTACTTCGCCGCGAACGTAAAATCCTGCGAAGCCGTCTGTTGCGCACTCACCGTCACAGTTGCCGTCTGCTGTCCCAGCACTTCATGATCGGCAACAATCGTGTATGTTCCCGGCGGCAGGCCCTTGATCGCAAAGTGCCCATTCTCATCGCTGACAGCAAAGAACGGATTCGCCGACACATTGATGAACGCCTGCATCCAGGGATGGTTATTGCAACGCACCGGCATCATCAATTCCGGCTGGGCGAAGACACGCGTGTCCGGAGTACCCATGGGCGCCTGGGAGATGTCGACCGTCTGGTTGCCGCTGACAGTCGGCAGCATGTGAATGTTGTGCATGGTCGGGTCGCTGTTCGTAAATCGAATCGGCTGGCCGACCATCGCGCCTACAACATGCGGCGTATAGCGGCATCCCTTCTGATCGATCACAACGGGTGTGGACGGTACCGGGTAAAGCTTATTGCCCAGCCCGTCTTTGACGTAAATGAAGACGTTCTGCAGGCCGCCATTCTTGCCCACATACTGTTCGCTGTAGTTGGTTGGCCCAAGATTGCAGGCCGGGTCCTGCGCCATATCGATCTGCACCGGGGCCGGCATTTTTCCAGCAAAATGAATCGCCCCACTCACCGTGGCCGCCGTTGCCAGATCGATCCGCGTATAGCTCCCAGTCGCCGCGGACGAGCCTGCGCCGTTTGATCCCGGCTTCCTGCACCCTGAAAATGCCAGGGTTAAGGTAAATATCGCCGATGCCGCCAGAACCCTCTTCGTCATCACGTATGTCATCTCTGTAAACTTTGCGTCCTCTGTGGTGTAAGACTTGTGGATGCGGGTGCCCCCAGAGCCTGCCCTGAGCGAAGTCGAAGGTTTCGGCAACTAACCTGGGGGTGTTCGGAGGATTAAGCTACGCTGCTTCTTCGATCGCCTTGATCACCGCATCTGCAAAGGCTTTCGTGCCGCTCGATCCGCCTACATCGCGCGTCAGCGTCTTCTTTTCCATATAGACCGCTTCAAGTGCTGTCTGCAGCTTGTCCGCGGCCTCGGTTTCGTGAACATGCCGCAGCATCAGAATCGCCGATTGCAACAGCGCAGTCGGATTGGCGATGTCTTTACCCGCAATGTCCGGAGCGGAGCCGTGGACAGCTTCAAAGATCGCAGCATCCGCGCCCAGGTTCGCGCCGGGAACCAGTCCCAGGCCGCCGACAAAGGCGGCACACAGGTCGCTGACAATATCGCCGTAGAGGTTTTCCAGCAGCAGCATGTCGTACTGGTAAGGATTCATCACAAGCTGCATGCAGGTGTTGTCGATAATGTGCTCGCCATAGAAAATCTCCGGAAAGCCCTTGGAAATATCGCGCGCGCAACGAAGAAACAGGCCATCGGACAGTTTCATGATGTTGGCTTTGTGGATCGCGTGGATCTTCTTGCGCTTATGCTGGCGCGCATACTCAAAGGCAAACTTGGCGATTCTCGTCGATGCCTTTTCGGTGATGACCTTGATCGATTCCACCACCCCAGGCACCACTTCGTGCTCCAGTCCCACATACAACCCTTCGGTGTTTTCACGCACAATCACCAGATCGACATTGGGATAGCGCGTCTCCAGTCCCGGCAGGTTCTTGATCGGCCGGAAGTTCGCATACAGCTCAAACTTCTTGCGTAAAGTCACGTTGATGGAAGGGAATCCACCGCCCACCGGAGTCGTAACCGGACCCTTCAGCGCCAGCTTGTTGCGCTCAATCGACTCGTACAGCTCTTTGGGGATGTACTCCTTATGTTTTTCGAAGGCTTCGGCTCCGGCAGCAAAACGCTCCCAGGCAAACTTCACTCCCGTCGCTTCCAGAATGCGGACCACCGCATTGGTTACTTCCGGCCCAATACCGTCTCCGGGAATCAATGTAACTGTGTGTGTTTTTTTCTCAGTCATAATCTCTCAAAAGCAGCGGAGCGAAAGTCTGGTCAGCTAAGAATCTGCTAGCGGGAAAGCGGCCAGCAATATTCAGCTCAACAAGTCAGCGCGCCTTCGGCGCAAGCAAGTCAGCAAGGAAAAGCAGCGTTGTCATCCGGAGCGAAGCACGCAGTCGAAGGACCTGCTTTTTCGCCCCTTCGCCCGACTCATTCGGTGCCCCCATCTCCGGCGCGGAGAGCCTAAGGTGGGTAAGTACGCTAACCCGTCGGCTTGCCCTTCTTACCGTGTTCTTTCCCGCTCAACAACTGCTCCAGCTCTTCCTTAAACTCGCGCACATCCTTAAAGTCCCGGTACACGCTGGCAAAGCGAATGTAGGCGACCGTATCGAGCACCTTCAGCTTGTTCATCAGCAGCTCGCCCATTTCGGTCGTCGTCCGTTCGCGCTCGGGCGAATCCATCAGAAACGCCTCGGCCTCATCGACCAGCGATTCGAGCTTGCCGGCTGAGATCGGACGCTTCTCGCACGCGTGCAGCAGCCCGCTCAACACCTTCTGCCGCTCGAACTTCTCCCGGCGGCCATCCTTTTTCACCACCATGTAAGGGATTTCGTCGATCCGCTCATAGGTGGTAAAGCGCTTGTTGCAGCGCTCACACTCGCGCCGCCGCCGAATCGAATCGGCCTCTTTGCTCTCGCGCGAGTCCACCACCCGGTCTTGCGCAAACCCGCAGTAAGGACACTTCATCTTGTCTGCTTCGATTCTAACAAGGATGGCTCAAGATGATCGCTGGGTCACCTATTCATGTCTCTTGACTTGTCGTCCCGACCGGAGCGCAGCGAAGTGGAGGTCCTGATTTCCAGGGTATCGACACTGAGCAGCAGCCTCAGTCAGTTTCAACAATAAGTTGTCATCCTGACCCTGACTCTGAGTGCAACGAAAAGGAAGGAGAAGGATCTGCTTTTTCTTTTTTCGCTACGAAGGCTCACAAAGCTTTACGCGCCACACGCCGCACGGAATCCGTCACCACGCCATAGACTGCGTGGGAAACCCACTCGCTGATGCGCTCCCGCGCAGGTTGTCGCTCGGTTGGCGCAGCCAGTCCCATCTTCGGCAGCAGGGATTCATGCGTCATCTTATTCAACGTGATGCCGAACGCCGCACCCTTCCAGGCGCCAAACGATGGTTCATATTCCACCACCGCTCCATAGATCGCCCCGGCGAGCGCGCCAAATGCCCAGTGGATGCTCTGCGTTGCAGCCTTCTGTTCCGAAGGAGGAAGCGGATGCCCCGCCAGCTGCTCCGCCAGCACGAGCCGCGGAGGCGTCTGCCCCTGCACGCGCGGCGGATATATCTGCTCCGCCACAATCTTCGCGCCAGCTCCCGCGAGGCCGCCGATGAAGCCAGCCATCGCGCCCTTGATTACCGATCGTTTTCTGTCAGCCATTGAGCCTCCCTGTCATCCTGAGCGGAGCGAAGGATCTGCTTTTGCTCCCGCAGCCATCGAACTCAAGGAATAGGATGCTTAGATCGAACGATCGGAAAGTGTTAACTCGCCGATTCGCCGACGTGCTGTGCCGCAATCGCTTCCCCGGCGTGCTCACTCTCTTCTGTTATCTTCTTCAGCGACACATGCTCAAAGCGTGCCCACACCAACCCCAGCGGAATGACGCTCAGGAAAGTCACCAGCAGCAGCACTGCGCCGCAGCCCAGGGCGGGCTCCCACGGCACATGAAAAAAGGCCTGCATCGCGGCTGTCGTCAGGCCGATTTGGGTAAACCAGCCCACGACCGGCAGCGTCACGATCGAGCTGCCCATGCTGGCTGCCATCAGCAGCATGCACTGCGAAAGGTGCATGTCCGCCAGCGTCGGCTCGGCGACGAACGCGCGCGCAGTTTCGAGATAGGCCAGCGCGATCATGCTCCAATGAAGCAGGGAGATCAACACCACAAGTAGCAGATCACCCTTCGATCCGATGGCATTCAGCCCATCGCGGAAGCCAAGAATCTTTTCTTCGACCTGCTCTCCGAGTCGTTCGGAGAGCGCTCCAAAAACGCCCTTCATCACTCTTGCGACTGCTTTTCCCGAAACCCGCACAAACACGGTGAATAATGCGAGGAAGACCGCAACCAGCAGTCCGCCCACAGCCGCTTTGTTGATCAGGTCAGGGCGCGGCAGCGAGCGCCGGTCAGGCGAGAAGAGCAGCACGGCTGAAAAAATCAGCGCCATCGACCCCATATCAAACATGCGCTCGACCGTATACACCGCAATTTGCGCGCTCAGAGGAATCTGGGTGCGCCGCGAAACCAGGTAAGGCCGCACCAGGTCGGCAAGGCGTCCGAAGATAGCGACGCCGGTGAATCCGATCACCATTGAGCCGATCAGCTTGAACGGCGAGACGCGTTTCGTGGGCTTTAGAAAAATCGACCAGCGCACGGCACGTAGACAATATGCCAGCCAGATCAGGCCGATGCCGACACCGATCCGTGTCCAGTCCGCCTGCTTCAGTTGCTCAAGAAAAACATCCCAGTGAAAATCGATGCGGCTCCGCACGACCAGCACCAGAACAACCAATGCCGCCAGAACCACCACCCACAGAATCCAGCGTTTATTCTTCAAGCAGTCTTGTCCTTAAAAAGTTTGTCATCCTGATCCTGAGCTTAGTGAAGGGAGAGGACCTGCTTTTTACTTCGATTACCACAACCAGGGGTGCCCCATTCTTTCGCAAAAACGAAAGGGAAAGCAATGTTCCGAATCAGCGTCCAGCCGCACCCTTCACACTGGCCACTTGTGTTGTCGGGCCCTGTTTCTGCTCCGCCAACCGTGCCGCATACCGCCGGTTGAACTCATGAATCACCCGCGCCACATAAGCGCGTGTTTCGCGATAGGGAGGGATGCCATGCCAACGCTCCACGGCTGCCGGACCTGCGTTATAGGCGGCCAGCGCCAGCGCTAAATTGTCATGATATTTCTTCAGCAGAGCGTCAAGATACGCCGTTCCGCCGTTGATGTTTTCATTCGGAGCGAAGCTGTTGTCCACACCCAGATTCTCAGCCGTCTTCGGCATCAGCTGCATCAGGCCCCGCGCCCCGGCACGGCTCACGGCTCGCGGATTGCCGCCACTCTCGGCCCGCACCACACTGGCCAGCAGGTCCACATCAAGGTCGTGTGCTGAACCGGCTTGTGTCAGCAGTTCATGCATGGCCTGTGGTGTGAGCTTAGCGTCATCGTCGGCGATGGCGTCTTTCGGTGCTGGCGCAGCTGCGATGTGAGGAAGATCGACAGGCTCGATTTCAATAATCTCGCCAGCGCCCACATCCACAAAATTCGCGCCATCTGAATCGAGATACAGCCGCACCCGGTCGCCATCCACCTGCCGGTGATCGCAGATCAGATCAAAGCCGTTTTTCAGCGTGATATGCTCCGCGGCATGTATCGCCGGGTGCCAGAAAAAAACCGCCCCAACGAATAGCGCAGCCGCTGCTCTGCGCCCACTGCGATGAAAAAAACGTAGGTGCCCAGAGCCTGCCCTGAGCGAAGTCGAAGGGTTTGCGAAGCTAACCTGGGATGATTTGCCCATCCAACGCATGACGCTCACTCTACCACGCTCGCATGACAGCCAACCGTATATTGCGCGCACAAAACGTCCTCGATCACCTGTGCCACACCGTCCTCGTCATTTGTCGGAGCCACTCGCCAGCCCAGTTCCTGTCCTATGGTGACAAGTTCAGCTGTGGCATTTCCCATCAGCACCGGATGCCCGGCAAACTTCAGCATCTCCAGATCGTTGAAGTTATCACCAATCGCCATAATTTCTTCAGGCTGCAGCCCGCGTGTCTGCGCGAGTCGGCTGAGCGCCACACCCTTTGAGCAGCCGGGCGGCAGAATATCCAGAATGCTCAGGTTTCGTGCCGGATACTGCGTCTGGTGCATCTCGATCTTCTCTGTAAACGGGCTTTGCGCCAGCCAGGCCTCTGCGCGATTCATTTCCTCGATGGTTCCGCAAATCATGCCCTGCACAGGCGCCTCGCCCGCATCAAACGCACGCTCCAGCGGCCGGACCTCATCGAGAAAGGGCCGGTTGGCCTCTACCCACAGCGCGATCCGCGCATGCAGCTGCTCAATGGACTCAATCACCAGCTCACCCTGCCCGTCATGATCGAAGGTGAATACCGTCGTTCCGCCAAATTGCCGCAGCGCGCCGCATAAAGCCCGCGCCGTCTCTACCGGCAGCAGCGCCCGTTCGATCCGATCGCCCGCAAAGGTCCGCGTGACCGTTCCGTTCGAGGTGATAAGGACAGTCTCCGGCTTCAGCCCGATGGGTTGCAGTAACGGCAGCGCATATGCCTGCCGCCTTCCGGTCGCAATCACAATCTCGACACCCGCACTCTCTGCCTGACGCAGCGCCCGCCGGTTGCGCTCACTCATCACGGTTCCAGTCGACGGCAAAAGCGTGCCGTCAATATCAATCGCAATCAGTTTTACAGGGGAGGCATTGTGGGTAGGGAATTCAGCCATCCCTTCCAGTTTACAGGGCACAAGCTCTTAAGGCTGTCATCCTGAGCGAAGTGACCGAAGGGGACGTCGTCGAAGGGCCTGCTTTTTCAGGGCAGCAGCATGAAAACGGGTGCCCCATCCTACGACCCCAACCCTTAACTATCTGATTTATCCTGAAAAAAGATGCCGCCGATAAAAAACCTGGAATGCTCCCGCTGCCAAAACGAAATCTCCGCCGAAAAATACGAAACCGTCTGCCCCAAATGCGCAGGAGCGCTCTACGTCCGCTACGTCATGAACGCCCTGAAAGGGACGGCCAAGCGGCCTAAAGCAGGTGGCCAGCAGTCGATGTGGCGCTATAAAGATGTCCTGCCCGAAGTTGACCCCGTAACCCTCGGCGAAGGCTGGACGCCGATGCTCCCCAGCCGCCGCAACCCCAATGTTTTCTTAAAGGAAGAAGCCACAAACCCCACCGGAACCTTCAAGGCGCGTGGCATGTCGATGGCCGTTTCCATGGCCCGTCATTACGGCCTCAAAAAACTGGCCGCCCCCTCTGCCGGAAACGCCGCCGGAGCCCTCGCCGCCTACGCCGCCGCCGCCGGCATCGAGGCCAACATCTTCATGCCAAAGGACGTGCCCTTCGCCAACTACCTCGAAGGCGTCGCCTACGGAGCCAATGTGACTCTGGTAGACGGTCTCATCTCCGACTGCGCCCGCATCGTCAATGAGCGCAAAGAGAAGGAAGGCTGGTTCGACATCTCGACCCTCAAAGAACCCTTCCGCGTTGAAGGCAAAAAGACCATGGGCTACGAACTGGTCGAGCAGCTCAACTGGACCTACCCCGACGCCGTCTTCTACCCCACCGGCGGAGGCGTCGGCCTCATCGGCATGTGGAAGGCCTTCGAAGAGATGGAGCAACTTGGCTGGGTCACCGGCAAGCGCCCCAAAATGATCGCAATTCAAGCCAGTGGCTGCGCTCCGGTTGCCAACGCCTATAAGGAAGGAGCCGACGTCTCGAAGATGTTCGAAAACGCCGCCACCTTCGCCGCCGGACTGCGCGTCCCCAAGCCCTACGGCGACTACATTATCCTCGACGTCGTCCGCAAGAGCGGGGGAACGGTCGTCGATCTTCCCGACGAAACCATCCTGAACTCACTTTTAGACTGGTCCCGCAATGAAGGCCTGCTCCTGTCACCCGAAGGAGCCGCCGCCACCGCCGCCTACGACCACCTCATCGAAACCGGCTTCCTCAACCCCAGTGACAAGGTCGTCATCTTCAACACCGGAGCCGGCCTCAAATATGTAGATATGATCGCCGAAGCCATGGGCGTAACCCGCCCCGACACGACAAAACTCCCCGAGCGCGTCCCGGTAGGAGGAATCATCACCCCTCAATAAAAATAGGCACCCGATGTCATCCTGAGCGGGGCATAGCGCAGTCGAAGGACCTGCACGAACAACGTTCGTGCGAAGCTGTGGGTGCCCCACTTCTCGCAGAGATGTGGGAGGTTTGCGAGGATGCAGGATGCGCACGCTTGTCACGTCTGTCAACCTGCACGCGCAAAAAACAAACACCGCGCCTGGGTGCCCCAGGTCTGCGAAGAAGACCTGGGATCAAAGTAAGATCCACCATTGACCCCTCTGACTTTGCCGCGCTATGATCCTCTCCCCGAGGTGATCTATGGCAGAACTCACCAGCACAATCAGCGCAATTCTAAGAAACAAAGGTGGTGAGGTCTGGTCCATCACACCCACCGCCTCCGTCTATGAAGCCGTCGAAATGATGGCCGAAAAGCAGGTAGGCGCGCTCCCTGTCGTGGAGCAGGATCAGCTTCGCGGCATCCTCTCTGAACGGGATTATGCCCGCAAGATCATCCTCTTGGGCCGCTCGTCGAAAGACACCCCGATAGCCGACATCATGACCGCCGATCCCATTACCGTGACGCCGCAGCACACCGTGGCTGCCTGCATGCGCATTGTTACCGACAAGCGCATCCGCCACCTGCCCGTCGTCGAAAGCGGCAAGCTCACCGGCATGATCTCAATCGGCGATCTTGTGAACTGGGTCATCTCCGAGCAACAGGAAACCATTCGCCACCTCGAGGCCTACATCAGCGGTATAGCGGTCATAACCGATCAAGTGC
>Ga0206946_1043_pt1 | contig 47529 bp, 42 predicted proteins | sample Alteio_BWOrgHeat_2_FD_152965 | JGI IMG/M metagenome (GOLD analysis project Ga0206946, IMG submission 152965) | Enriched cells from forest soil in Barre Woods Harvard Forest LTER site, Petersham, Massachusetts, United States -... | ecosystem: Environmental > Terrestrial > Soil > Temperate forest > O... | reverse complement strand
CCGTACAGCAAAGCGATCCGGGCACCATTAACCATTACAAGGGGCTGGCATTCCTGCACACAGGCATCACCTGCGAAGCCTGTCACGGAGATACGCAGCAGCACGTTGCCACGGGCGGCAAGGCTGCGGTAATCAATCCGGTAAAACTCGATGCGGTGCGGCGCGACTCCATCTGCATCAGCTGCCATCTTGAAGGCGATATCTCGGTCGAGCGCGCTGGGCGATCTGCCATAGACTACAAGCCGAGCGAGGCAATTTCTGAATATCTTTCCTATTTCGTTTACCAGGGAAAAGACGCGACCCGTCGCGGTGTGAGCGAAGTAGAACAGCTCAGCCTCAGCATGTGCAAGCGCACAAGCGGTGACAAGATGTCGTGCACGAGCTGCCACGATCCGCACTACACGCCGGAGCCACGGGAAAAGGCAGCCTTCTACCGTAAAAAATGCCTGGCGTGCCATAACGACGCGTCCTTTGCCGCATCGCATCATCCTGAAAATCCCGACTGCACGAGCTGTCACATGGCGCGCACCGGGGCAGAGAACATTCCACACGTGGCGTGGACTGATCATCGTATTCTCAAAATCCCCGACTCCACAGAGACCATCAGGGATCTTTCTGAAGGAGATACGCTGGCTCCGATCTTTTCACCGGGAACGACAAAGCGCGATCTGGCTCTCGCTTATTACAACGCTCTGCTGGAAGGGAATTTTGCGCTCCGGCAAAAGGCCAGTCAGTTGCTGACAGAAATCGGGCCGGAAATCTCTGGCGACAAAGAAGCTCTCATCGCCATTGGGGTTGTAAGCGAAAAGCAAGGAAACTACCAGCAGGCCAAAGAGGTCTTCGAGCAGGTTCTGAAACTCGATCCGGTAAATCTCATGGCGATTTCAAACCTGGGGACGTTGCGAGCAAAGTCCGGAGACCTGCAAGGTGCCATCGCCCTCTGGGAACCGGCCTTCGAGCGGAACGAAAATGTCGTAGGACTGGCCAAAAATCTGGGGCAGGTTCAGTGCATAACCGGTGATCCTGCTGCTGCGCGGGCCACGCTGCAAAAGACGCTTCAATACAGCCCAGCCCTCCGTGATGTGCAGCAAATGCTAGCGCAGTTGCCTTCCTGCACAGTGGCGAAGCAATAATATGAGTCTGGTACGCGATATGAAGAAGCGGGTCCATTGCGACTGGTTTTTGCTCTGCACTTGCCTGCTTGTCGTCGGTACCATCTCTTCAGCGTTTGGACAGCAGCTTCCCGAAGCCCCCTCTTCTGATGCTCTAAAAAACGCCCGCCATCTTCTGAATACCGGGCAACTTGCAGAGGCGGAGAAAATTCTCCGCGCCTATCTCGACGACCATCTGCAATCTGCCGACGCGCATTTCCTGCTGGGTTACACGCTATTTCGAGAGCAGCGCCCAAAAGATTCACTTGCAGAGTATACGGAAGGTGCAAGATTCCAAACTCCGCAGACGTCGGATCTGAAAATTGTCGCAGCCGACTACGTGGTTCTGGCCGACTATGCGGATGCCGATAAATGGCTTACCTTCGTCACGAAGCAGGACCCGCGGGATGCGGAAGCCTGGTACCTGTTAGGCCGCGCAAAGTACAATGAAAATCGCTTTCAGGAAGCCATTCAGAGTTTTCAGCAGACCCTTGCCTTGCGGCCGAAAGATGTGAAAGCGGAAGACAATCTGGGCTTGTCGTATCAGGGCCTCAACCGCCTTGACGATGCCAGGACAGCCTATGAAACCGCCATTTCCTGGCAAAAGGATTCGCCTGCAAAAGACGCGCAGCCCTATCTCAATCTTGGCATCTTGTTAATCGATCAGGACCAGCCCTCACAGGCCTTGCCTTACTTGCAGCAGGCCGCAGCCCTCGCTCCGCATAATCCAAGGGTGCTCGAGCAACTGGGTCGCGCTTACGAGGCGCTTAACATGCGCGACAAAGCACAGCAGGAGCTGGAGCAGGCCGTCGCACTTGCGCCTGACGCATCCGGGCTGCACTTCAAGCTGGGGCAGATCTATCGTCGCCAGGGCATGCAGCAACAAGCAAAAGAGCAATTCGACATTTGCGCGAAACTCAACAGCACGCACTCTTCCATCGAGACGCCAAACCCAATTCCCCAGAATTGATCGCACGGCCGTTGTATATTGAAACAAATTTGGGGTTTTATACGTCATCGGTGGCACAGACCAAAACCTAGCAATACAACCAGGAGGAAAGATCATTGAACAGGCTTCCGCAAAAGCTCGCGGCATTGTCGTTTGCAGTACTGCTACTCGGAACTCAGGGACTCGCATCCGCTCAGGAAAAGAAACCAGATGAACCGCAAAAAGGGGATGCGAAACAGAATGAGCAGCCTATCCCTCCCGAAAAGAATTCGGTCACGCATCACGACATCACGCTTGGCGGAAAAGCCATTCATTACACTGCGACAGCGGGAACGATGCTGATTCGCGATGACGACGAGAAGCCCTACGGAAGCATCTTCTACATTGCCTACACGCAAGATGGTGCCGATCCGAAAACCCGCCCGGTAACCTTCCTCTATAACGGAGGCCCCGGTTCCGCGACTCTATGGCTGCATATGGGATCCGTCGGTCCGATGCGTATTGTTACATCCAGCCCCGCTGCTACAGGTGCGGCGCCATATCAGGTTGTTCCCAATCAATACAGCCTTCTCGACAAGACCGATCTCGTCTTTATCGATGCGCCGCTCACCGGCTATTCGCGTGCAGTAGGCAAGGCCACGCCAAAAGACTTTGCCGGAGTCGATCAGGACCTGAAGGCATTCAGCAGGTTTATCGCGCGCTACATTACTGTGAACCAGCGCTGGAACTCGCCCAAATTCCTCTTCGGCGAATCCTACGGCACCACACGCTCTGCCGGCCTCTCGGCGGTGCTGCAGGAAAACGGAATCTCGCTCAATGGCATCATTCTGCTGTCATCCATTTTGAATTACGGTGAGCTCGCTCCCGGCATGGACACGCAGTACGTCGTCAATTTGCCAACCTATGCGGCCATCGCCTGGTATCACAACAAGCTGCAGAACAAGCCTGCGGACCTGAAGCAATTTCTGGACGAAGTGCGTGCCTTTGCCCGCGGTGAATACTCTGAGGCGCTGGCAGAAGGCGATCAGCTTTCGCCTGCCAGGCTCGACGCCATCGCCGCAAGGGTCAGCCAGTACACGGGACTCAGCGTGCAATATGTGAAAGATGCAAGACTGCGCGTTTCACCCACTCGTTTCCGCAAAGAATTGCTGCGCGGCGAAGGAGACATTCTCGGCCGTTACGACGCGCGCTTTGAAGGCACAGATGTGGATAATGCAGGCGAGAATCCGGGCTACGATCCTTCCGATACCGGAATCGCCGGCGCGTTCGTCGCCGCCGAGCACGACTACCTCTCGCGGGAGTTGAAGTACGACACGACCGATGACTACCGCCCGAGCGCCAATACGATCGGGGACTGGGACTGGAAGCATCACGGCGCAGGCGCGGGACGTGGTTTTGGCGGACAGCAGGCCATGCCGTATGTAGCCGGTGATCTGGCAGACACCATGCGGAAAAATCCCAGGCTTAAGGTTCTTTCCGCCAACGGATACTTTGATCTGGCAACGCCATTTTTTGCGACGGAGTACGATCTTTCGCACATGATGCTCACCCCTGACCTCGCCAAAAACGTTGAGTTCGCGTACTACCCTTCGGGGCACATGGTTTACCTCAACGTCGATGCGCTGAAGGACTTCAAAAGCGATCTGGACAACTTCTACGCCAGCGCCACGAAATAGCATGCAGGGGAGCCGCTCTGCCGGCTCCCTTCACCCCTTTGTTGCTCGCAATCCGCCCAGCATAAATGCGATGATAGCTCCTTAGGGTTTTGTGCCCGAAAGGAGCAGCAGCATGGCAGATGTCGCCGCAAGCGGAGCAACGCAATTCATTCAGAAAGTCGAAAACCGTTCCTCCCGCATCGGAATTATCGGAATGGGATACGTAGGTCTGCCGCTTGCTCTCTTGTTCAGCGAAGAGCGCTTCGCCGTCACTGGTTTTGACATCGATGAAAAGAAAGTCTCCACGCTGAATGCAGGCGATTCATATATCGTCCGCATTCCCGGCACCGAGATCCAGGCTGCCCAGAGGCATGGCTTTCACGCGACTGCAGACTACTCGGAAATCAGCCATGTGGATGTTGTCATCATCTGCGTGCCTACCCCGCTCAATGAGCATCACGAGCCCGATCTGAGCTATATCCGCGATACCGCGCGAGCAATCGCGCCGCACCTGCGAGAAGGACAGCTCGTCATCCTTGAAAGCACCACCTATCCGGGCACGACCGAAGAAGAGCTCATTCCGATTCTTGAAGAAGGAAACAGTCATCGCCTTCGTGTAAACCGGGATGCGGGGACGAAGGGTTTTTACGTCGCATTTTCTCCCGAGCGCGAAGATCCAGGAAACGACACAGTGGCCCGTCGGGATATTCCTAAGGTAGTCGGTGCTGTAGGCCCGGTCGCGTTGGAACTGGCGTCTGCCGTCTATGGAAGCATCTTCAACCGCACCGTGCCTGTCTCTTCCCCGGCAGCCGCTGAGATGACCAAGCTGCTCGAGAATATCTATCGGTGTGTGAATATCGCGCTCGTCAATGAATTGAAGCAGCTCTGCCATCGCATGGGCATCGATATCTTTGAAGTGATCGACGCAGCCAAAACCAAGCCCTTTGGTTTTCAGGCTTTCTATCCTGGGCCGGGACTCGGCGGTCACTGTATCCCCATCGACCCGTTCTATCTCTCATGGAAAGCGAAGCAGTACGACTTTCGCACGAAGTTCATCGAGCTCGCCGGCGAGGTGAACGTGGCCATGCCGTACTATGTCGTCGATAAAACGGTCGAGGCACTCAACGAGTATTCAAAAGCCCTCAAGGGCTCCAAAATTCTCGTACTCGGACTTGCCTACAAGAAAGACGTTGACGATCTGCGCGAATCGCCGTCGCTCACTATTATTGAGCTGCTCCGGCAACGCGGCGCGACCGTCTCCTACAACGATCCGTTCTTTCCTCATGTCGGCCGCGGCCGCCACTACGACCTCAATATGCGCGGGGTGCCGCTCGAAAATCTTGCACAATATGACTGTGTGCTGATTGTCACCGATCACTCCGACTATGACTATGCTCGGATCGTCAGCGAGTCGAAGCTCATCATTGATTCGCGTAATGCGACGAAGGGCATCCAGTCGGAAAAAATTGTTCGCTGCTGAAAGGTACTTCACTTCAAATCGGTGCCCCGTCCCTTCGACATAATTGCCAAAAAGGATGGGACACCGCAAATGCCCTATTCACTCGAAGACGGTGTCTGCTGCGAAAACAGCACATGCCACCCATTGTCTTTCCACACGTACACATCGGAAAAACGTGTGCTTTCCGTCTTCCCATCCTGAGACGTAAAGGTAAACAGGCCATGCGCTATAGCGACGTCTCCATGCATGAGTACATCGACCTTCGGCATCTCGGGCACAGAGAGATTCTTCCCGCGATTCCTTGCCGTGCCCTCTAATTCGTCGGACAGCTCGCGCCATTTTCCTGAACGCGATACCTCGGAATAGTTTGGCAGCAATAGGCATTTTTCAAAGTCTGTATCGCCTTTGAGAAAGGCAACCGTAAAGGCCGTTTCCAGCTTCTGGACGGTAGCGGCGTCTTTTTGCTGGCCAGTGAGCGTCGGAATGTCGCACCCTTCGGCAAGCAGGGGAACAGTGGAAAAAGAAAGGGTGAGTGCGGTGAGCAAAGTCAGAACATGCGAACGCAATGCATACCTCCATACATATCTCTACTGACTATATGGAGAAGCAAGCAAAACAAACGGGCAGAGGTGTTAGCCACTGCCCGCATTGCGTTGAATGGTTGAAAAGAAGGGCTTATTCGTGTTGGCCGCTGTGCTCGGAAACCCGGCCCGGTTCCGGGAAATCCGTGTCGTTGTCTTCGTCCTTGTCTTTGATCATGGAATCGACCAGCGATCGATGCGGAAGCTGATCGGCGAGGTTGCTATGAAGGTCTGGCCGAGTGGATGGGCCAGTAGGGGATTCGCTTTCAACCGAGCCTTTTTTAGAATCGCTATCGTGACGAGTAGGCATAAGGTCTTTTCGATGACTTTCGGTAGGTACGAGTTGCCAGGGTGCATCGGAGTTATCCGATGCGCTGAGTAGAAGCTATTGTTTATAAGCGGATGGCTTCGTCGCAGTCAGCCGGACGCCCATGCCGTTCAGCCGACTGCGTGCCTGCGCCGCCTCCGGCGACTGAGGATAACGCTGCACCAGATTGCGCAGATCGCGAATGCCTGCATCATGCTGGTTCATGGCAAGCTCTGCCTCACCTTTACGCAATTGCGCAGCCGGGGCTTTCGGATTGCCGGGGAACTGCTCCAGCACCGCGTCGTAGTTCTTGATAGCGGTCTTGAAGTCGCCCTGGCGGTAGGCAATTTCTCCAAGGTAGAACTGAGCGTTACCGGCAAGATTGTCCTGTGGATAATACTTCAGAACATCGCTAAATTCACCGGCCGCTACGTCGTATTTCGCGCCGTTGTAGTCGCGCAGGCCGCCCTGGTAGAGATCGTCAACAGGGGGCGCAGCCGGCTGCTGTTGCGCGGGTACTGCCCCGGCCTCCTGTCCGCCGGGCATCTGTTGGCCTCCTGGCATTCCATTCTGCGGCGCGCCGCCTACTGCTCCACCACTTGCTGGCTGGCTGTTCACATTCTGCAATTGGGCCTGAATGTCCTGTAACGTCTTGTCGACCCGGGCGATGCGCGATTTCAGCTCATCCACCGAATCATTCATACTCTGCATCTGGCCGGACAGCTGTTCTACCTTGTTGGTTCCTTCACTCTGCGCCTGCATGGCCTGTTGCAGGCTGTTGACTGTCTGCGACATGCGGTTGACGCTGTCGGCTGTCTGCTCGACCAGGTGTTGCAGTACGCCCATGCGCTCATCATTCGACTGCTGCATACGTTGCAGCATGTCCTGCAGCGACTGCACCTGCGTCTGCAATTGAATCATCTCTTTCGAGGCGGCGTGTGCTCGTGGAGCGGGGCAGAGAAGCGCAAGCGCGGCAACGGCTGTGAAGTGAATCAAACTCTTTCGCATAAAAGATCCCCGGCGTGAATTTGCCTGTATTGAGTGTAGTCCAAAAGCAAACGGCAGCACTGCGTTTGCAATGCTGCCGTTATTTCGCAACGATCTAGCGGTCCACGCTGAACTGGGTGCGGCGGTTCTTCTGCCAGCACTCTTCCGTGCTCTCGGTGCAGAACTGCTTTTCCTTGCCGTAGCTCACGGTACGCAGCCGGTCCGGGCTCACGCCGGCATTCACCAGCGCCTGTTTTGCGGCGTTTGCACGATTCTCGCCAAGTGCCAGGTTATACTCCGTCGACCCGCGCTCGTCGGCGTAGCCGCCCAGCAGAACCTTGATGCCCGTGTGCTGGTTCAGGAAGGCAGCATTTCTTGAGATGATCGGCTGCGCATCCGGGCGGATATCGTAGCTGTCGAAGTCAAAGAAGATGTCCTGCACGTTCTGGTGGAAGAGCGAGTCGTCCATGTCGCTCTCATTCAAGTTGCTCGGAGGGGCCTGCGGTGCATTGACCGTCAGCCGCGCCGTCGCATCCGTCGATCCGCCATCGCCATGCGCAATCAGGTGATAGTTCGTCGATTCGGTCGGCTTCACATTCATCGTGCCCGATGTCGCCACCTGTCCCACGCCTTCAATCGAGACGTCGGAGGCATTCGAGGTCTTCCATGTCAGCACAGCGCTGTCGCCAGGACTGATGGCAGACGGAGTGACGTTGATCTCAGCCGTCGGTGCAGGTGCTGTAACGGTTGGCGGTGGAGGCGGCGGAGGAGCTGGTTTTTTATGACATCCGGCTACGATTAACAGAACCGCCAGACTGACTACGGAAGCAATGTATTTGCGATGAAGGTGTTGCACGGTCTCCTCCTTTGGGAGCGTAATGTTAGGCTCTCGAACGAGCGTTGTTTCCAACCAAAACAGGGCAGTCAAGCCTCAAGACTTGTCTGCCGGAGAAATAAACTGCAAATCACTTCCAACTCCAGTTCGGCATCGAGCCGGAGCCACCACGCGATAATTGATGTTGTTCAGATCCATCAGCCAGCATGGTCCATATTTGAGAAGCGCCGCCGTCTTCCCGCTGGAAAACGAGGTGCCGCCCATCCGGTGACCACGACGGGAAATCATTGTGTCCGCTGTCATGCGTCAATTGCGTCCAGCGTTTGCTGGCAATGTCCATAATGTAGATATCCTGCCCGCCCGGCGCGCCCGGGCCATACTTGCGATTCCACGCAAAAGCCAGAAACTGCCCGTTCGGCGACCATGATGGAGAAGTTGCGTAACCGCCATCGGTCATGCGCTGCACATTGGCTCCATCCGAATCCATGATGTACACCTGCGGCAAGCCCGTGCGTCCGCTCACCCATGCAATCTGCGAATTAGTTTTCGGATTCCACACCGGCGAAACATCAGGTCCGCGGAATGCCGTCACGCGATGCAATCCGCCGCCGCTCGCGTCCGACGTATAAATTTCGGAATCGCCATCGTGCGCCGAAGAGAATGCCAGCTTCGATCCATCGCTCGTCCATGCCGGAGAAATCGTCGTGCCGCCGGGAGAATTAAAGTTCACCATCCGGTTCAACAGCAGCGAGTACATGTGAATCGACCAGCCATTCTTGCCCAGACTGGAAAACGCAACCCGCGAATTGTCCGGAGCCACACGCGGGGACAGGGAGATGCTGCCCAGATGCGTAATCTGGTGCGCGTTCTGCCCGTCGTAATCCATGACCCAGATCTCTTTATTGCCGCCGCGGGCGGAAACGAAATAGATTTTGGTCTCGGCGATACCGGCAATCCCTCCAAGCCGCATGATGATCTCATCGGCGAAGCGGTGCGCGATCGTGCGCGCATTATCTACGCTGGCGATATCCGAGTATTGCTTGCCGAGAATCTGCGGCGACTGCTGATTTTTAGCGTCGAAAAGATAGCCGTAAACCGACACCTTGTTGTCGGCCACACCAATCGAACCAAATACCACCATGTCCGCGCTGGACGGGGCGGCTGCCCACTGTGACAGGTTGATCTCCTGCGGAGATCCCGGCATCAGCGGCGGAGCCATGCTCTTCGAAACCATGTCAAAGATGCCCGCATTCGAAAGATCGTTGAACAACGTCGTATCGAACGCTGTTTTCAGCGATCCCGTCTGCGGATCATTCGATGTTGGCTTAAAGTCTGCTGCAGCAAGACGAATCTTAGCTGCGCCGAGATTGGTGCCCGTGCGCACCCAATCCTGCGCGTGCGCGCTGGTGAGGGAGAGACCGCTTAAGATGAGAAACGCTGCAAAAAAGAGAAAACAACGCGAGGTCAAAATTTCTTGCTTCTTGCCAATAATCATTCTTCCGTCCCGCAGACATATTTGCGAAAACTGGATCTAGCCGTGAACCAAATATTATCGTCCCGGCTCTTCACAATAGTACGACACAGAAAGCGTATTGCCGTTATATCCGCCAGGCAATGGACCGTATGAGTCAACCCTTTGAACAGCCCTTAAGCAGGACGTATCCAGGCTCGGTGATCCGCTCGACTGCGCGATGCGTATCTGGCTCGGAGAACCATCGCGCGAAACGACAAACGAGAGATACACTTTCGCTCCCGCTGGTGTGCTTGGAGAGACTTCCTGTACCAGCCAGTTTTGTGCTGTCTTCCTGCGTATCAATTCCACGTACCAGGGGAAGCGCGAGCCGAAGTCTCCCCCATTGACTGCGACGGGATTATTGCCGTTTGGGTTGCTTGTCATCGATCGCGGAATGTTCGTTTGTGCCGCTTCGCCGTAATTCGCACGGTTCTGCTGGTTTGGCACAGGCTGTGCGTGCTTCGTTGAAGTAGGCGTCACCGTCTTCCTGGGCTCGGGCTTTACCGGAGCTTCAGACTTCTGCGGAGCCTGCTTCACCTTCGGTTGTGATTTTTGTTTTTCAGGAATAGGAATCGCATCCGGAGGCGGTGTAGCCACCGTTTTTTCCGGTGCGGGCGGTGCTGGCGCCGGACTCGGCGTCTGCGTTGCCAGCACATTATCCGTGGGCTTCTGCTCGCTGGGCAAGGGAATCGTCGGAGCAGCGCTCACCAATGTCGCCTGGATCGCTCCCGGAGCAGATTCGTTATTGCCCCAGATGCCGCCATGGAATCGCCCGACGAAAAATACGTAAAGCACAATTGCGCCTACAACGCCGGCGTGCAGCATGAGCGAACCCACCGCAGGGGCGCCAACGCGATCCCGCTCAAGCTCGATTCTTTCGCTCGTCCTCATCCTACTTCGCTGCGCCGTTCTGAAGCGGCTGTGTCACTATGCTGATATTCGTAATGCCCGCCTGCTTCACCGCATCCATTACCGAAGCAAACGCGCCAAAGGGAACACGCTCATCCGCACGCAGATAAATGATCTGGTGGGCCGGATCAGTCGTGGGCTGCCGCAACCTCGTCGGCAGGTCAGCAAGATTCACCGGCTGGTCGCCAAGAAATACGCGCTGGTCTTTGTCGATCGTCAGTACCGTGCGCTGCTCGGTGATTTCCTTTACCGTCTTCGTCTTGGGCACGGCCACATCGATGCCTGACTGCAGCACCGGTGCCGTCAGCATAAAAATCACCAGCAGCACCAGCACCACGTCCACCAGCGGAGTGATGTTGATCTCCGCCAGCGCGGTCTGTGTATGTCCGCTTCTACTTGTGAAGGCCACGTGCGGCCTCCCTTTCGACCGGGTCCTGGTTTGCGCCGAGAGTGTATTCTTCCAGGCTGTTCAGCAGCTCGCGGGAAAAATCATCCATGCGAGCGCCAAACTCGCGACACCGCGCCGTGAACTGGTTGTAAGCCACAACCGCAGGCACGGCAACGATCAGTCCGGCAGCGGTCGTGATCAACGCCTCGGAAACACCTGGAGCAACGGCCCGCAGCGTCGCCGCACCGGCTGTGCCTAATCCATGGAAGGCGTCCACGATGCCCATAATGGTTCCGAATAGTCCAATAAACGGCGAGATCGCGCCAATTGTCGCCAGCCATGTCAGCCGCTGTTCGAGCACGGTCAATGCTTCGCTCGAAGCCGTCTGCGCCGCCCGTTCGAGCGCCGTAATGTTTTTCGGAGGGCCATACCCGCCCGTCTGTCGACGATATGTCTCGTATACCTCGTCAAATACATTCACTAGCGGACTCGGTTTGAACTGCTCACTGACTGCGGCAATCTCCTGCAGGCGGTTTGCCTTGCGAAAGGCTCGCAAAAAGCGATTACTCTGTGTGCGCGCGCGCCGGAAGCTGCCCCATTTACCGAGAATGATCGCCCAGGAATAGAGGCTAGCTATAAGCAGCAATCCAAGGACCGCCATGGCCACCGGACCGCTGTTCTGTAGCATCTCCAGAATCGCGCTCCCGCTCGGGGGCACAGGCGCCGCGGCTGCATCCGGGTCCGCCTGGAACAAAAAGAAGGCTAGTGCAAAAAAAATGTGTGTCATCGCCTGGTATTAACGTTAGCAGACGCGAAACGACGCCACCAAGTTGCCAAGGGTCTGAGAATCGCGAATTTAGAGCAAACCTGCCCTCTATGTCCTATCACCGTATCTTTGCCATTTAGAAACTCCCGCCGTGGCAAAGCCTCAGAAAACGATCTCACCTTGCGGTCCTCCGACCGATTTTCTAATTACGATGGACGGTGAAGTGCGACCATTGCAGTCTGCTTTAAGTATCACAAAGAAAAGAGATATCGCGAGAAAACCAGGTGAAAAATTTGTGCGTCAGACGTATTATGCTGCGTAGTTATTACGCGTTGTGAAGGCACAACGCAAATTTTGATCAGCGGCAAAGGAGCACTCCTATGATCGCACTCAATTCAGGTCAATGTGGGCTTTGTGCTCACTTCGGTGAGCCGCACCCTGCAACCCCCACGCTGACGCAGATTCACAACAGCAAACAAGCGCCGGAAACATTTCTAGACGATTGCGGTCATCCGAAGCACGCGCCGCTTCACCTGAAAGTGACAGCCATGAGCGGATGCGACGGCTTCACCCCGACGGCCCAGGCTTAAAGCAACTCACCCTAATAAATTCCGGATACCCCATCCTGAGCCGACCGGCAATGGGTGGGGAGTTCCTGCGTTAAAAACTGCCGTTTCACCCATCCTCACTCGCTACGTTTCTCCGCACCCACGGTCTGATATCCTGCGCGCAGCATGCTCCTCGAACTCCGCGCGGAAAACTACGCCGTTATTGATCACGCTATTGCGGTATTCGGCCCCGGCCTGAATCTGCTCACCGGTGAAACCGGAGCAGGCAAGTCGATTCTCGTCGACGCTCTTGCGCTCCTCATGGGCGATAAAGCGTCGTCGGATATGGTCCGCCACGGTGCCGATAAAGCCGTCGTGGCCTGCGTTTTCGAAGGCACAGCAGGCGCGGAAGCCACTCTCGAAGCCAACGGCATCGACAGCGAAGGCCCGGAGATCATCCTGCGCCGCGAGATTCTCTCAAACGGCAAAGGCCGAGTCTTCATCAACAATCAGCCCGCCACCGTGACAGTGCTTCGCCAGCTTGCTCCGGAACTGGCTCTTGTCCACGCGCAGAGCGAAACGCTCGGAGCCTTCGATCAGGCGCAGCAGCGCGGTCTGCTCGACCGTTTCGGTAACATCTTCACGGAAAACGTAGCAGCTGTATATGCACAGTGGCGCGCCGTCCAACAAAAACTCGACGACCTCGAGCGCGACGAGCAGGATCGTTTGCGCGTGGTCGATCTCTGGAGCTTCCAGCGCAAGGAAATAGAAGGGGTGAATCCTTCCGTAGGCGAAGATGAGGCCCTCGAAACCGAGCGCCGCGTGCTCTCGAACGCTGAAAAACTCTATGCCGCAGCCATGAGCGCGCACGAACTGCTGTATGAAGGGACCAGCTCCGCAGAGACAGCCCTGCGTGCGGCGCAAAAACAAATCGAAGAGCTGGCCCACTATGATCCTCAATTTCAGGAACCCGCACAGCAACTGGCCTCCGCGCGCGCTGCCGTCGAGGACGTAAGTGCTACTGTTCGCGATTATGCCGAGAACATTCAGGCCTCGCCCGAACGTCTTGCCGAGATTGAAGACCGCCTCGCCGCACTCGACCGGCTGAAGCGCAAGTATGGGTCGACTCTGGCCGATGTGGTCGCCTACGGTGAAGAAGTGGCTGCAAAGCTCAGCGAGATAGAGAACCGCGATGAGATTCTGAAGACGCTGCGCGTTGATTTGAAGACGGCCGCAGACGCCTACCGCAAAGCCGCACAATCACTCAGTGCCGAACGCACAGCTACGGCCAGGAAACTTGAGAAGCTGGCCGAATCGCAAATTAGCGATCTCGCCATGAAGGTTCGCTTCGCGATCGCTGTCACTGCAAACGAAGCCCCCGAGCACTGGACAACCCACGGCTGGGACACCGTCGAATACCGCATCGCCACCAACGCGGGCGAGCCGCTGAAGCCGCTCGCCGAGATCGCCTCCGGTGGCGAAATGTCACGCGTACTGCTTGCCCTCAAAGTCAGCGTCGAAGAAGGCGCGGCAAAAACGCAGGCTAAAAAGAAAACCCAGGTTCCGCGCACACTGGTCTTCGATGAAATCGACATCGGCATTGGGGGCCGAGCTGCGGAAGCTGTAGGACAGAAACTCAAAGCGCTCTCCCGAGCGCAACAGGTCTTGTGCGTCACGCATCTTCCGCAAATCGCGGCCTTCGCCGACCAGCACTTCCTCATCGAAAAGAAGGAGCACAGCGGCCGGACCAAAACCTCCGTGCGCCTGCTCGAAGACGCCGACCGAACCGATGAGATCGCCCGCATGCTCAGCGGCGCCACTGTCACCGATACGTCGCTCAAGCACGCCGAACAAATGATCAAAGCCAGCCGGTAGCGAACCCAGGAGATTAGATTGTCATCCTGAGCGGAGCGCGCAGTCGAAGGATCTGTTTTCTGTTTCACCCTTTCTCCGACGCATGCGCATTATGGAAGAATCCTTTCCTGAGATTGATCCCATATTCCAGATAAGCCTTCAGACAGCAACTCATCTGCATCCACCCATAGCAATTTCCATAGGAGCTATCCAGTCCTTTTTGGTTTTCCTTCCAGTTCCCCTCACAGATGCTGACCAGTGTCTCCTCAGCCCCGAGCGACTCAAACCGGATCTCTACATTGGTGTCATAGCCGCCCTCCATCGTCTCCCATTTGAAAACAATGAGCTCATTCGGAATGACCTTCTTTACCGACAGGGGCACATCGCCCGGATAATCGGCAAACCGCCAGACCACCCTTGTGCCTTCCACCAGCGGAGCGCTCGCCGATTCCGTAGCGAAATACTGCGTGATTTTTGCCGGGTTATAAACAGCGTCAAAAACCTCCGCAACAGGTTTCTGAATCTTGGTCTGAATCTTAAACTTTAGCTCCATGGTTCCTCCTCAACGCACGCTTTCAAAGAACGGCCTAACTATATGTTATGTTTTTATAACATGTCAATGACAAGGAAAGATCGCGAGAAACAAGAGCCTGTCTTCAAGGCGTTGGCCGACTTCCGCCGACGCGCCATGCTCGATCTGTTGCGCGACGAGCCGCGGACCACAGGAGACATCTGCAGGCACTTCGCGGATCTCGACCGTTGCACCGTCATGCAGCACCTCGCCGTACTGGAGAAAGCAGAGCTGATCATCGTGAAGCGCGAAGGACGCAATCGCTGGAACTACATCAACCCGCTGCCCATCAAGGAAATCTACGATCGCTGGATCAGCCGCTACGCCACCCACGCCATCGGCATCCTCGCCCGCATGAAACATGACATGGAGAATCACTAGGAGCTGTTATTCCCTGAGCATCGAAGGGGAAGGATCGGTTTTTCTGGTGGCGGCACGACATGGGTGCCCCATCCTTTGCGACAGCAAAGGGTGGGAAGCAACAAATTTCACTTGGTGAGTTCTACCTACCTCAACCAAAAGTATGAGGACGCCCAACATTCCGCCTGTTACACTGCGTCCCAATGCGCGCACGTCAGTCTTATCTAGCTTTACTTCCAGCCGTCCTCTTCGCCGCCACTACCTTTGCCCAGCAGCCGCAACATCTTTTCTTTCGCGTCACGCTGGACCCGCAAATGACCGCACCTGCCTCCGGACGCCTGCTCATTTTTCTCGCACAGGGAAACGATGCAAAAGAAGTGGACGCCAATCCTTTCTCGCCGAGCGCCGTTTCCGTTGCCGCAAAAGAAATTCCGTATCTCAAGCCGGGCGAAGCGGTGGATATCGATACCGATGACATGGCTTTCCCCTCAGGGTTCTCCAGCCTCAAGCCCGGCGATTACCAGGCGCAGGCCGTTCTCGATGTGAACCACTCCTACAACTATGGAGGCCGCAGCGCAGGCGATCTCGTCAGCGCCGTCGTCCCGCTCAAGGCGTGGACACCAGGCGAGGGAAGCGAGCCGGCGTTCGTCCTCAACAGCAAGGTGCCCGAACACGAGCCGCGCAAGCTGCCTCTCGCTCCAGACGTGCAAAAAGCAGCCGACGAGCATACGCAGCAGGTCGACTTCATTAGCCCCCTGCTGACGAAATTCTCAGGTCGCGAAACTCACATCCGCGCATGGGTTATCCTGCCGCCGGGCTATAGCGAACACACGAACGATCGTTACCCGACCGTCTTCTGGACGCATGGATTCGGTGGCACTCTCGACTCAGCCAAGTTTACCGGCCAGATGATCTACGCGCGCATGGTGCAGGGCAAGATGCCCCCCATGATCTGGGTCATGCTCAATGAGTCATTGCCTACAGGCACCCACGAATTCGCCGATTCAGTCAACAACGGTCCCTGGGGCGCGGCGCTCACCACGGAATTTATCCCCTGGATCGAATCGAAATATCGCATGGACGCGAAGCCCAGTGGACGCTTTCTCGAAGGCCACTCCTCTGGCGGATGGGCGACGCTACAACTGCAAGTCAACTATCCGAAAATCTTCGGCGGAACGTGGTCTACGTCACCGGACCCCAGCGATTTCCATGCTTTCAGCGAAGTTGATCTATATGCGCCGCACGCAAACCTTTATCGCATGCCCGACGGAAGTGCTTATCCGATCATGCGCGACCATGAGAAGGTAATCAGCACGCTGGAGCAACTGGCAAAACAGGAGAGAGTGCTGGGCGATTACGGTGGCCAGCTAGCCTCGTTCGAGTGGGTCTTCTCACCGCGCGGCCCGGATGGCCGTCCGCTGCAGTTCTTCAATCGTGATACCGGCGACGTAAACCCCGCCGTCATCGCCTACTGGCATGATCACTACGATCTCGCACATATCGTCTCCGCCGACTGGGCCAATCGCGGAAAAGATCTGCGCGGCAAAATCCACCTCATCGTCGGCACAGCAGACACCTTCTATTTGGACGGCGCGGCCCATAAATTTGAAGCCGTTCTGAAAAGCCTGGACGCCGATCCCCACTTCACCTACATCGAAAACCGCACCCACTTCGACCTCTACAACGAAGGCGCCGACCGCATGGCCCTCTTCGACAAAATAAGCACTGAGATGTATGCAGTAGCCAGGCCGGGGAAGAAATGAGAAGCGAGTTACGCGGCGGCGAAATGCGCAATTGTCCCAGTTACCGGATCGCAAATCATAACTGACCAGCAAGATAGCCGAGTGTGCAGCATGGGCAACCCCCCAGGTGCGGCTATTGTGGACTCGGATACGGAAGTCTTACAAGAGCGACTTGCAATGGTAGCGGGGGAGATTGCGGTGTAAGGGTGATAAACCTGTGGAACGAGAAGTAGCGAACCTGCCTCGGCACTCCCTGCCGTCACCCGCTTAGGGGTATCCCCACCGCTCCCGGCACGATATACTAATGAATGTGACAGCGACCACAATTGACACCCTTTTGGTTGAGCCCGGAAAGGGCTCCGTATCTTCTGACAAGCGCGTTCTTCTGCTGAAGCCCCGCGGCTTCTGCGCAGGCGTCGTCCGCGCCATTGACATCGTCAAGATCGCGCTCGAAACCTTTGGCGCGCCCATTTATGTTCGCAAGGAAATTGTCCACAATCGCTTTGTTGTGAATGAGTTGGCGGACAAGGGTGCAATCTTTGTCGATGATATCGACCAAGTGCCCGAAGGCATGCGTGTCATTTACAGCGCGCATGGTGTTTCGCCGGCAGTCCGCGAAAACAGCAAAGATCGCAAGCTCAAAGTCATCGACGCTACCTGTCCGCTCGTCACCAAGGTCCATGTAGAGGCCGTCAAGTTCGCCAAGCAGGGATATTCGCTCGTCCTTGTCGGTCATCGCGACCATGATGAAATCGAAGGCACTTTCGGAGAAGCGCCGGATGTGACGCAGATTGTCTCCAGCGCCGAAGAGGTGAATGTGCTCCAGGTGCCCGATCCGAATCGTGTTGCCTATCTCACGCAGACGACGCTTTCGCTCGACGAAGCACGCGACATTATCCACGCGCTCAAAGAGAAGTTTCCGAACATTATCGGGCCGCACTCGCAGGACATCTGCTACGCAACGGAAAACCGCCAGACAGCAGTGAAGAACGTCGCGCATAACGCGGACCTGGTGCTTGTCGTCGGCTCGAACAACAGCTCCAACTCGAACCGTCTGGTTGAGGTTTCGCGCAATCTTGGCACCAATGGATACCTCATTGATAACTCCGAGGCCATCAACCCGGAGTGGCTGGAAAATGTTTCGACGGTCGCCATCACCGCGGGCGCATCGGCTCCGGAAGTTCTGGTCGAAGACGTGGTAAATTATTTGCGTCTAAAAGGTTTTGGCAGCGTCGAAGAAGTAGAAGTCATGCCGGAAAACGTGCGCTTCGGTCTTCCGCCCGAAATTGTGCAGGCGATTGCCTCGGCTCCGCCGCCCGCTCCGGTTTCGTAGAAGTAAGCTTCAGGTAGTTGGAAGTGAGCGCGTCAGAAATACAGAAGGGGCATCCAGCCCCTCGATGAAGAATTTCTTGCACTCTGATTGAAGGGAAGGCAACTTTAAATTCTCATCAGGAATAGTAGAGTTTTAGCGATAGCATGAATCCATCTTCCGGAACAGCACAACGCGCTACTCCAAAGTTTGGCCGGATCGACGCCGCTTTGGAATCTGTGGCGGCCGCGATTGCGCGTTCCCGCGACTACATTTTCTCCATTCAGCATCCTGAGGGCTATTGGTGCGGCGAACTGGAAGCCGACTCCATGCTCGAAGCCGACTACATCTTCGTCCATCGCTTCCTCGGCACGGGCGACGAAGGCAAGTTGAACCGCGCCCTCACCGAAATGCTCCGATTCCAGAATGACGACGGCAGTTGGAGCATCTACCCCGGCGGTCCCGGCAATATCAGTCTCACCGTCAAGTGCTACTTTGCCTGCAAACTCATGGGCTGGAGCGCAGACGAGCCCATCCTCGTCAAGGCTCGCGAGTGGATTCTCGCCCACGGTGGCGTCGTTGAGTGCAACACCTTCACCAAGATTTACCTTTGCGCCCTCGGACAGTACGAATACGATGCAGTTCCGGCCGTTCCGCCGGAGATCGTGCTCTTTCCCAAGTGGTTCTACTTCAATATCTACGAAATCTCATCGTGGTCGCGGGCTATCTTAGTGCCGCTCTCGATCGCCTACGCAAAGAAGCCATTCAAGAAAATCCCGCCGGAGCAGGGAATCGACGAGCTCTTCGTGGGCGGCCGCGAAAACGCGAATCTGCACCTCAAGTGGGACAGCAAGAACCGCATCAGCTGGCGCAATTTCTTTCTCATGTGGGACCGCATCGCGCACTGGGCTGAGCGCATCCACATCCGCCCGCTGCGCAAGATCGCGCTGAAGCAGGCTGAGAAGTGGATGCTGGAGCGCCTTGAGATGTCCGACGGCCTCGGCGCCATCTACCCGGCCATGCTCAATGCGATCGTCGCACTGCGCTGCTTGGGCTATTCGCTGGACGACCCGCAGGTCATCCGCGCTATCGACGAATTCGAAAAGCTCGGCATTGACGAGCCGAACGGCTCCCCCGATTGCCCTGAGCCCACTTTCCGCATGCAGCCCTGCATGTCCCCGGTCTGGGACACGGCGCAGGCCATCTTCGCCCTCGGTGAAGCCGGCGTACCGCGCAATGATGCACGCATGCTCAAGGCCGCCGACTGGATGCTCTCAAAGGAAGTGCGCCATAAAGGCGACTGGGCGATGAAGGTTCGCAACGCCGAACCGGGCGGGTGGTACTTCGAGTTTAACAATGAGTTTTACCCGGATGTTGATGATACGGCACAGGTTCTGCTTGCGCTAAATAAGGTTGATAACCCTCGCGAGCGCTATCAGCATGATGTCTGTCTGCGCGCCATCGACTGGGTATTCTCCATGCAGTGCAGGAACGGCGGCTGGGCCAGCTTCGATAAAGACAACACGAAGATGATCTTCCAGTACATCCCGTTTGCCGATCATAACGCGATGCTCGATCCGCCGACCGTCGACATTACCGGGCGCATTCTGGAGATGCTGGCCATCTATGGCTACACGCGCAAAGACAAGCGCGTCGAAAAGGCTATCAAGTTCATCTTCGATGAACAGGAGCCGGACGGCAGTTGGTTTGGACGCTGGGGCGTCAACTATATCTACGGCACATTTCTCGTTCTGCGCGGACTCGAAGCCATCGGCGTCTGGAACCACGAGCCGCAGATCCAGCAGGCCGCCGAGTGGATTCGCATGGTGCAGAACTCCGACGGCGGTTGGGGCGAAAGCTGCGGCAGCTACGACGACCCAACGACGCGCGGTGTCGGCATCAGCACGCCATCGCAGACGGCATGGGCCATTCTCGGGCTGCTCTCCGCCGGCGACAACCGCAGCGACAGCGTCGCTAAGGGCGTCCGCTGGTTGCTCGAACACCAGCAGGCGGACGGGAACTGGGACGAGAGCACGGACGAAGGCGTAAGCCGTCAGGCAATTTACACTGGAACCGGCTTCCCGCGAGTCTTTTATCTCGCGTACCACCAGTACCGGAATTATTTCCCGCTCCTGGCGCTCACCAACTATAAGCGCGCGATGGAACAGGCCTAATAGTTTAAAGGCAGGCGTGGGCTTTAGCCCGCGCATAAATGATTTAAGCCGAACGGGGCTTTAGCCCCTGAGGTAGGAGGAACAACCTCGAATGGCTGTACCGATTTCCCAGGCATGGACCGTAGCAACCTACGTCCTCAGGCAGAAGATGAAGGGCCGCAAGCGCTTCCCGCTCGTCACCATGCTTGAGCCGCTCTTCCGCTGCAATCTGGCCTGTGCTGGATGCGGCAAAATTCAATATCCTGCGCACATCCTCAAGCAGGATTTGACGCCCGAAGAGTGCTTTCGTGCTGTCGAAGAATCTGGCACGCCCATGGTCTCGATCCCTGGTGGCGAACCCCTCCTGCACCCGCAGATCGACAAAATCGTCGAAGGTCTGGTTGCGCGCAAAAAGTACGTCTATATGTGCACGAACGCGCTGCTTCTTAAAGAAAAACTTCATCTTTTTAAGCCCAGCAAATACCTGTCGTTCTCCGTCCATCTTGACGGTCAGCGCGAGCACCACGACTTTTCCGTATGCCGCGAAGGTGGATACGACATTGCCCTCGAAGGCATCAAGGCAGCAGTTGCTGCAGGCTTTCGCGTCACTACCAACACCACGCTCTTCGACGGAGCTGACCCGAACTCGGTCCGCGCCTTCTTTGACGAGCTGATGCAGGTAGGTGTCGAGGGAATGATGGTCGCCCCTGGTTACACCTATGAGAAGGCCCCTGACCAGAAGCACTTTCTGGGACGCGCCCGCTCACGCCGCCTCTTCCGCGCCATCCTTTCGAACCGCAAAAAGATGTGGAAGTTCAACGCCTCGCCTATGTATATGGAATTCCTCATGGGTAAGCGCGAGTTCACCTGCACCCCGTGGGGCATGCCCGCTTTCAGTATCTTCGGCTGGCAAAAGCCCTGCTATCTCCTGCAGGATGGCTACGCCGACACCTTCCAGGAACTGATTGAGACGACCGACTGGTCGAATTATGGGACAGAATCCGGGAATCCGAAGTGCGCCAACTGCATGGTCCACTCCGGATATGAGGCCTCCGGCGTCTACTACACCTTCGGCTCGCTGCGCGGCTTGATCGACACAGCCATTGCCGTCTTCTTTGACAAGTACGAAGATCGCGGCGCGCTCGATCTGCTTAATGAGCCGGTCAAGCCGGTGCATTCGCAGAACCCGCTCGTGCAGCTACAGACAAAAGTAAGAGTCGAAGAGGGAACAACAATATGACGACCGAGACGCACGTCAATCCGGATGAGCTCGAAATAGCCGCGGGTCGCGAGCATGAACAGCTCGAAGGCTGGGTTCCGTCTCTCGCTTCCGATGAAGAAATTCATCAGGCCTTCGAGAAAGCCTTCGACTACCGCGGCGATGTAACCATCACCCTGAAAGACGGCCGGCAGATCAGCGGCTACATCTTCGATCGTCGCAGTGGCAAAACACTTATAGATTCAGCTGTCCGTATCATTCCCGCAACCGAGCGCACCAAGCTGTCGATCCCCTACTCAGAGATCGCAGCCCTGGCCTTCACCGGACGCGACACCGCCGCCGGCAAAAGCTTCGAAGCCTGGGTCAAGAAGTATTGGGAAAAGAAAGCCGCCGGCGAAAAAGACATCGCAATCGAACCAGAAAAGCTGGACTAACCGTACCCTTCTTACAGTTGTCATCCTAAGCGGAGCGCCAGAGGCGCGGAGTCGAAGGATCTGCTTTTTTCTAAGAAGCGGCACGAACGCGGGTGCCCCATCCTTTCGCGCAGTTCGCGAAAGAGCTTGCCCTGAGCTTGCCGAAGGGGTGGGAGAGCACTAATTTCGTGCTCTCTTCAAAAACGCTTTTGCAGGAAGATACCTCAGCGCAAGATAGCCCAGCGCCGCCACGCACAACACCAGCATCCCTTCGCGCAAGTACGCCGCAGTCGAAACCGAAACCCCCACACCCGTCGCCAGCGCAATGTAAGCCGCAACGCACATGGGACACTTCGGCATCAGCACCAGTAGTGCGCCAGGAAGCACGCCGCCCGAAGCGTGCTTCCACAAACCGCGTCGAGCCACTGTGGCCTCGCGACCGCAGCAGGCCTGCGCTCTCATGCGTGGCTCTCTTCGCAGCCGCATGGCGAGGTTTGTTTTTTCACCGCCACGTACCGCCCCTCCTCATTCACTGAGCCGCCCTCGTCATATTTGTCGTGGTGCCGGACCCAGTCGGTCAGGTTGTGGCGAGGTCCATTCTCATTGCGGCCCTTGGGGGTGATGTCGAGATACATATACGTGGAGACGAATTGTTCATCCCCGCGCCCATGCGTCGAATAGGTATGAAAGATGTCGCCGTTCGCATCTTTATAGAAAACACTGTCCCCGGAAAGCTCTTCGCTTAGAAAATCCTGCACTGCGTAGTTGTAAAGCACCTTGCCGCTCGCTATCTCCTCCGGGCGGAACGATACATGGAAGTCGAAATTGAAATCGCTGCCGAACGACGACACCCATTTGAACTTCCATCCCATGCGTTCCTTGAATGCTTCAATCTCTTCCAGCGGCGCACGCGAGACGGAAACAAGGCTCACGTCATGGTGCTCCAGATGCGCTAGCGTCCCATCGATATGGTCCGATTTGAACGAGCATCCGACGCATCCCTCCTTCCAACCCGGTCCAAACATGAAATGCTGGACGATGAGTTGGCTTCGGCCATCAAAGAGATCGGCTAATGTCTCCTTGCCGCCGGGGCCGTCGAACACATAGTTCTTTTCCACACGGACCCATGGCAGCTCACGCCGCTGGCGGTTCAGCTCATCGCGCGCCCGGGTCAATTCTTTTTCTCTGGCCAGCAGACTCTTGCGTTCCGCCAGCCACTCCGCACTCGATACGACCTTGTGGCTTACGCTCATTGTGCTCATTCGCCGTTTCTCCTTTTTGTTTGGATTAGCAATCATCTAGCTGTTCAGCTGCACAAGGCTTGCTCGATTGTCGCGATAGCGATCATGGTGGCGAACCCATGCCATCGCATCGGGCAAAAAACCTTCTTCGTCGCGGCCTTTCGGCACAAGGTCGAGGAAGTGATACGGAACGAGCATCCCTTCGGCTGCACGCGCATAGGACGAGTAAGTATGAAAGATATTGTTATCGGAATCCTTGTAGAAGACGCTCGTGCCAGTTGCTTCCTCGCTTGGAAATCCCTTCATGCCGTAGTTGTAATCAAACTGCCCAAGATTCATCTCTTCCGGAGGGAATGACACGCGATAGTCGTAGTTGAAGTCGGTGCCGTAGGATGAGACCCATGTAAAGCCCCAGCCCATGCGCTTCTTGAAACCTTCGATTTCAGATAGCGGCGCCCGCGATATCGCCAACAACGTTACATCGCGCTGCGCGAGATGAACGACGCTGCGATCGAAATGGTCGGCCCCCATCGAGCATCTCGGACATCCTTCGCCCCACTCTGGCCCGAACATGAAGTGGTACACGATGAGTTGGCTGCGTCCGTCGAATAGATCAGCCAGTGTTTCTACCCCGTTTGGCCCTTCGAAGACATAAGGCTTTTCTACTTTGACCCACGGCAGCTCGCGCCGTTTACGGCTCAGTGCATCACGCTGCCGTGTGAAGGCCTTTTCTTCGGCCAGCAGTGCCTTGCGTGCTTCCAGCCATTGGTCCTGCGATACAATCTCATGGTTTGCGGTTGTTGCACTCATCACGCCTGCTCCTTCTGGGTTTCGTTGGTATGGTTTAGGACTCATTCCGTCCGCGCCTTCACTGCCAGCCTATGGTCAACCGGAATCACGGTGACGGCGAACGGTGTCCCCGCATCATCCGAGATACGCGGCAGGTCGCTGTCTTCTGCATTGCCACCGAGCATTGAGTTCGTGTAGTAAGGCGTGTAGATCATCATGTGAGGGTGCCACGCACCGGCAGGGCCAAGCTTCTGATCCGCAGAGAACATGTACGCGAATCCGACAGCTTCCATCCTCGGCAATTGACCTTTTGAATAAGCCGCCTGAATCTCTTCAGTAATTTCACCAGGTGATTTACCCTCCATACCCAGCTTGGCTCTTAGCTCCTGGTATGGCAGAACCGTTCGAACCGCCACCGGATTGAAGCAGATCGGTGCGCGCGTCTGCGCGTCGTAAACGATGTTGCGATTCGCCTCTGGCGTAAACGTTGGCGCGCCCCAGCCCCGCATGACCATGCAAACAAACCCGTTGTCGCCCTGCGCCGAAACTTTGTACCCGGAGGCGGTGAGCACCTTGATGGTCGCCCCTCCCGACACTGTTTCCGGAGCAGCACTCCTGGCCAGCGCGATCTCGGCCTGGGGTTCCATCATGTACTCGCTCAGCGGAGGGTATTTGGGACTCTGCGCCCGCATGCCTTGGGCGCAGAAACCCGCGATAAGAGTGAGAAGCAGTGTGGCAAGCGTTCTGGTTCCAGTCTTTTGTTGAGTCATAGAGTCTCCTTACGCTTCCGCCGCACGCATAACCGGCATGCGGTAGAAGTACTCACTTCAACCTGGTGAAATAAATTCAGTCAGAAAAGAGCTTCAGCCCTTACGCTTAGCTGCAAGCCGCCGATCCACGCCCGCGCTAACGTTCGTGAAGAAATTCGACCAGCCCTTGTTCACATCCACACCATCCATCAGCCAATGCGGGATCAGTCCAATCGCCCGATGCGAAAAGTCAATCCGCGTCAGCCCGTTTTCTTCCTTCAGCCGAAAGACCACATGATTCACCGCAGGCGATGACATGAACATCGGACCATGGAGCTCCAGCAACTCCGGAGGCTTGATTGACTGTACCGCACCCCACCAATGTCCTGTGTCGTTGCCGAAATCCCGGTACCAGCGCCCGCCCGGCCACGCTTCCAGGATCAGGTTGTGCAGCTCCTTGTTAGGAGACTCATTAAGTGGCCCCATATTCTCAAGCACCGTCTCCCACACAATATCGATCGTGGCCGCAATCTCGATATCGCGGGTCACTTCAAGTATTTCCACAGCCTGCTCTGACACCTTCGAACTCATTTCTCCTCCTGGTCTCTGTTTATTTGATTTTCGCGGACAATCCGCTCCGCCATCTTCTGCTCGGCGCGAATCTTGATGCGGTCGAGCTGCTGCATCCAGAAGCGCTCATACACCTTCACCCAGTCGTGCACAGGCTTCAACTCCTTCGCGTTCAGCCGGTACATGCGAAGCTGTCCGCGCTTGCTTACCGTCACCACGCCCACCTTGCGCAACACGCCAAGATGCTTTGACACCGCCGGCTGCGACATTCGTAGCCGCAGCACAACATCGCCTACAGCATGCTCCATGCCGTCTTCGAGCATGCCGATAATTTCCCGCCGCCGCGGCTCAGCAATCGCATTGAAGACATCGGTCGTAGTGGCAGCTCTCGCCATGGAAAGAACTTTATATTCCTATATAGGAATATGTCAAGAGGCCATACAAAAAATTTCTTTTCTTAAAACGCTCATCAGCGTTGAGCCACTCTTGAGACCCGAAAAAATTGAACAGTTTCACTTCTTGGAAATTTCATCTCTTGGAAATCTGTTATCGCATTGCAGAATAGCTATGGCTTTGATTTCCGTGACTTGTGCGAAGATCGAACGTGCAGGGAATTGCGGAGCAAGAAGTGCCAAGAAATCGAAAGGGCCTTGGGTGTTCAGATCATGAATTATGGCTCCTGATTTTTTTGTTGTTTGGGCTTTCAACCGTCGCTTTCGCTGAAACTTCTGCGGCCCATTTTGTTGGATCAGACAGTTGCCAAAAGTGCCATGCGGACATTTACAAGGGTTGGAAGCAAACCCGCATGGCAAATGTGATCCGCGATCCAAAGACGCATCCCGAGGCTGTCCTTGGAGACTTCAAACACGCGAATTCAATCGTCACGTTTGGGCTCGATCAAGTGGCATTCGTTTACGGCAGCCGCTGGAAGCAGCGCTACTTTACGAAGCGTGGGGACGATTATTATCCCCTCCCCGCCCAGTGGGATATACAGAAGGGTCAATGGCTGCCCTACCATGTGGAGTCAGGAACGGACTGGTGGGTGCCGTTCTATGGTCCGAGCAACTTCGACCGGCCAACAGGCCCTACATGCGACGGTTGCCACTCCGTCAATTACAACATCCAGACCCGACAGGTGACGGAATGGAATGTGGGATGCGAAAAGTGCCACGGACCAGGCAGCCTGCATGTGGAGCACCCTACGAAACAGAACATCATCAATCCCGGAACGCTTGATTATGTACGCGGCAACGACACCTGCATCCAGTGCCATAGTCAGGGAAAGCCTCTCAGTAATCCGATTGACGGCAAATACTATGATTGGCCGGTAGGGTTTGTGCCGGGCCAGCGCCTGGCTGATTTCTGGAAGCTCGAAGACCTCAAGCCCGGAACGACAAATTTTTATCAGTATGCTGATTTGACGGCGCACAAAAATCGGATGCAAGGGAATGACTTCGTTCAGAGCAACATGTACCACCGCGAATTGCGCTGTTTTGATTGCCACGAGGTTCACAGCAACAAAAACACCGCAAGCCTGAAAGAAAACGGAAACGCTCTATGCCTCTCCTGCCATACCAAAGACAATCCAGCGGGTTTGCGAGGAACGGTGAGTGAGCATACTCACCACGCTGAAGGCAGCGCAGGAAGCCAGTGTGTTTCCTGCCACATGCCCAAGATCGAGCAGACGATCAAAGACAACTATGTCCACGCTCACACCTTTCGCTTTATATCGCCTAACGAGACAAAACAGTCGGGCATTCCGAACCCATGCACTTCTTGCCATACGGATAAATCCAACGATTGGGCTGCCGCAGAATTAAAAAACTGGAATACCACTTCTCCTTGGCGCGTAGCTCAGTAGTTGTTCCAGAGAGTACTAGACCTCTAGTCTGCCACCATCAACTCGCCCGGCAAAATCGGCCGCGTGCGCGGCAGCAGTCCAAACACAGCTGCGATCCCAACCCCGCCCAGCACGCCAACATAGATCACCAGCTTCACCAAGTCAGTGGAGTGCGTCTTAGGTAAGGTCTTCCAGAGAACAAGCAGCACCGCCTGCGCCAGAGTCACCGCCCACACTGAACCATAAAAATACCGCCGTTCCGTGCCTTCGCCTTTCGTAGATCTCCGCACACGCGGCAGTACGCCACTGAAACCCAGCACCAGAATGAGTCCGCAAAGAGGGAAGTACCCATACCGATAAATCTGCATCATGTGCCATCGCCGATTCACAACCGCATCAACAAGTCCAGCCAGATTCAGCAGCGCAAAACAAAGCACCGCGCTCCACGCGAAGGTATAGCAGACCTTGCGATACAGAGGGTTCGGCCTGTCCTCGTCGAAGCGCAGAATATACGGTGCGGGCTCAGCTCCCGGCAGCTTGCCGCGATAGGCAGCAATGCCTGTGCCAACCACCACCGCCCCAAGCCAAAGCAGGTTCCGCACGCTCCCGCCCCGCGCAAACAGGTCGAACGTCAGCCATCCCGGCGCAAGAAAAAACACCCATATCCAGATCGGCCAGTGTGCCAGCCGATAAAGTCGAGTATTCCGCTCACGCATCCTTCGTTGTGCCGCATATTCTACTTTGATTGGATAAGCCATGAAGCAGTGGCAGCAGTCTTTCAGCTGCGCTCATCCCAGTCAAGCTCGAAGCGGGGAGCTATTATTTTTGAGGCGCGTAGCAGGACTCTCCAAAGCGATTGCTGAGACACAACTGCCAGCCGGTGGGCTGTTCATGGATGCGGTATTGATAGACCTCGCTCACTCTGTCCAGCTTGGCTGTCGATTTCTTACCGCTGCAGGAATCCCTGGTGTCCCGCGTGTGTGTTGTCGAAATCAGTTGAAGAGAAGAACCATCGACACTAACAATGCCGTGGCCATGCACGATGATATTCGCAATGCATGGGCCAGTCGTAGTCCGCAAATCGTCGACGACGTAATAGGTGTCGTCCGAGAAGAACCCATAGGAAATACTGTGCACCGTGTGCGCACCATTGCTGTCGCTCTCGCTTTGCGCCTGCCATTCACCCAGCAGCTCTTTGGGCAGAGGGTTTTTGTGGATTCCCGTAATGCTCGATGTCATGAGCACGTCGGCCGTCGCCAGAAACAAACTCAGCACAACGAAGATGCCGAAAGCGATCCCTGAGCGGACTTTCGAAAGCCTCGCCATCTTGCGGTAAGCGCCCCATACCAGGAAATTCCACGCATAACCGCCGAGGAACACCAAACTAATTACGCCTGCCAGGACCAGGTACGCCGGACTCTTGACCATTTCGATCGGGTCAAGAAGGCTGCTCCCGTTCATCATCAGCCTGAATTGCCGATAGTGGATCGGATCGAGAAGGCTCGCCGATCCCAAAGCAATCCAGACGGGCACCGAAGCCAGCAGGGCGCTAACGCCCGAGAAGTAACAGACAGTAATCGTCAGCTTCTTCAAATTGAATTTGCCGCCGACAATCTTCCACGAGAGAACCGTGATCGCTATCGTCAGCAACAGATCCAGCGCGAAGATCACCGCCAGCAGACCAAAGAACTCCTCCCGGTTTTGCTTTTCCGGGAGGAGAGGTACGTTGACAACCGATCCAATGCCGCCCGACACGGCGATAAAAATCAGCGCGTCCTGCAGCGCCCCAGGCGCGTCGCAGTCGAGGCTCGCAATGTACTTCTTCGGCCCGGACAGCACGCCGATAAGCTGCCGCACATACGCGGGAAAGACAGCAAGCAGCTTTTCAATCATTTCCTTCATTGGCGCTCCGCACCGGCAGAGAGCCCAAATGTTTCACAGATCGGGACCGCCTTACAAGGGTCCAAGGCTAAAAGTTAAGCCCCGGGCCCTTTCGCTGCTATCACGTCGATCTTGTGTACTTGCGGTTCCTTGGCCAACAGCGCCTTGGTTTCTTCGCTGAAGAGCGCCTTCGCAATCGCGCCATTCAGGTGAGCATCGCGTCCCGTCTCATCGGCAAAAGTATCAAAGATGCCGAAGAAGCCCGGCCCCATCTTCACCACATACCACGTCAACGTGCCCTCTTCCTGTTCCGCCAAAGGTTGCGCCGACTTCAGAAATGCCTCAACCTCCGCCTCTTTGCCGGGCTTCGCCTGAATTTCCGCCCAAAGTGAAAATCTGACCATGTATGAAATCTCCTGTTCATTGGATGCGCGCCATCATGACGAATGGATGAAATTCCACTCAGCGAACCTTTCATCCATCCCGCTTAGGTAGCGCTCCGGCCAATAGCAAAGCGCCGCCCGCCATGCCCATGTCTTTCAGATAATTTCCCCCGGCAAGATCCTGCGGATGTGCTGCCAGCCAGGGCACCCACAAAATCAACCCAAAGAGCAGAATCAAAATCCCGAGCAGCGTCGCCGCCAGCCGGACTTTGCTGTTCAAAAAGAATGTCGCCGCCGCCGCCAGAAATGCAACCCCTGTCATATACGACCAGGCCGGCTGTCCCGGCAGCGGGAACTTAACCGTCGTCGACATCGGCTGTATGCCCGGCGCAAATGCGGGATAGACAAAGTGCAGCACACCCAAAGTCGCGATAGCAATCGCAAAGAGGACGCGGCCCAGTGTGAAGGCAGTGTCCTTGCCCTGCATCTTCCAGGCCTCCGACTGGGTGCCGGCAAACAGAAACGCAGCCCCGCTCAGCCCAAGGTCTTTACAGGCATTATTCAGCCGCCCGGGATAGGGCCCAAAGATCGGATTCGTCGCAAACAGATCGCCCGGCCATCGCGCCAGCAGCCGCGAATGAATCAGCAGCAAAAACGCCAGAATCATCGCGCCTAGCAGAGCGCCCGCAAGCTGCGCCTCTTTCTTCATCATGATTGCGATCCCGGCAGCAATCAGTGCAATGCCCACAAAATATACCCAGAAGAAATGCCACGGTATCCACGGCGGCACAATCATAGCCACAAAGCTGGCGTAGCGAAAATGGTCGATTCCGAAGATCACCATAGGCAACGCCAGAAGAAAGCGGCCCGATGTCGAAAACACGTCTATTGCGTAATTGTCTTCAAACTTTGCGATCCAGTGCATAGCACCACCTCGCAGACATCGAACAACGCACTGCGAACATTGTCCAAGCCTTTGCGTTTGACTGGTTATGAATAGCGATTAAAGGAAGGAAGAGTTAGCCAATCTGCACATGGTCCTTTACCACACGCCACTGTGCATTACAAAACCTTTACGACGACAACGGTAAGATCGTCCATCTGCTCTTTGGTCCCCCCATAGGTCGAGACATCCTCTGCAATATGGGCGACAACAGCCGCCGCAGGCTCCATTTCATGCCTGAGAATGACTTCCTTCAACCGTTCTGTCGAAAACTCTTCGCCGCTCTCATTCTCCTGCTCGGTCACTCCATCGGTGAAGAGTGTCAAAATGTCGCCTTGCTCAAGCGTAACGACCGTGTTTGAGTACTGCGCGTCAGGCAGAATCCCCATGATGGGACCGGCTTCTTCGAGCTGCAGCGATTCGCCTGTCCTCGGGCGCACCAGCAGAGGTGGATTGTGACCTCCGCTGGCGTATTGCAAAGTTCGGCTGGATTGATCGAAGCGCGCATAGAACATCGTGACGAAAGTGGCCGGATTCGTTACCTGATGCAATACCTCGTCAAGGTCCTTTAGAATTGCGGCCGGTCCGCTTAGCTCGCGGGCGCGGAGACGCAGCGCCACAGCCAGTGAGGGCATCAGCAAAGATGCCGCGGCGCCCTTGCCGGAAACGTCCGCGATGACGACGTCCACCACATCTTCAGAGATCTGAAAAAAATCATAGTAGTCGCCGCCCAGTAATCGTGCAGTCTTCATCGCTGCCCCTAGTTCGAGGCCCGGCAGGATGGGAGGTTTGGGCAGGACGCGCCGCTGGACCTGGGAGGCCAGAATCAAATCACGTTCGTATTCGTCACGCTGCTGCCGTACCTCGGCCGCAAGGCGGTTACGTTGCTTCGCGATAAGAGTGACCAGAAAGCCTACCACTAGAAAACCGGCGAGACCGACCACGTTGTGGACGATCCTCAGATGTAGCGAATCGACAGGCGGCCCGAAGATGTCCTGTAAGACAGTGCAGAGTAAGGCTAAGGTAATCGTAAAAGGCAGCGGGTTGACCAATCCACTAAGGGCGAGTGGCAGCACATAAAGATAGCCGAGCGAAATATTGGCCACGACAATCCAGTCGGTATAGGCAACGGAGGCAATAGCCAGTGCGACCACGACATTCAGCAATCCCGCAACCCCGTTCTCTTTCATGCGGACACGCCGCTTGCGGTCGTCGCTCTTTTCATTCCCCTCGAGAAGGGCCATATCTCAATGTCTCCTGGCAAATGTTGAGTCCTGATCACTGGCGGACTTTTGCCGCCTCTCATAGCGTAGCCATACTATAAGCAGTAGGCACCTGGGTACAGATAGAATCGTCGCCGCGCTCTGCACGGTCATACTCTTCCGGATGCCAACACTCTGCGAAATACAAACGTGGGTGTGCCGGAAGCGCAATCCAGCGCTCAGGTCGTTTCGTTTTGTTGTAAGAGCGAAAGCCACGCCACCAGTGCAGCATACTTCTCATCTTGCGACCAAGGTGAACCAAGAGGATGGCCGAGATCGGTGAGACGACGGACAAGTGCATCGGGTTGCAGGTGGAGCTCCAGCGCAGCTCTTGCGAGCAGTTCTTTCTCTTTCGCAGTAAACGTCTCAACACCGCAGCGCTGGCTTCCGTAGAGCAGCGCTTCGCGAAAAAGTTCCCCATCAGCGGAGTGAATCAGCGCGTGAGAGGCAAGAATCTGAGGGAGTTCTGGAAGCGGCTTTCCGGAGGCAAGCAGAAGGCCGCAGCACCTGAGCTCATAGCCCTGCGTTTGGAGACTCGCCTGAGCGGATTGGATCGTTCGATAAGCGAGATCTCTTGCCTCGGCGCGGGCGCGTGAAATCACGCCGCGAGCCTCCGCGGGTTGCCTTCTTTCCGCAGTGTGATAGGGCTGGCGAAATTCATACGTGAAAATTTTGACAAGGTGAGGACGCTCACGCAGAAGAATCTGCGGAGAACCATCCCCGAGCGATAAGCCAACGAGAGCGGTCCAGCCGGAGTGGGCGCGAAAACCGAGAGCGGCCTGTTTCATAAAACCCTGCCGGAGCAATCCGGATACGCGGCGAAAATAACACGGAGGACATACATCAGAAAAGCAGGAACTTCAGTGTGTCGCGGGTCACTTGAATCCTCATCTTTCGGAATCAACCCATCAAATAGCTCACCAGAACTGTTGGATCTTGATCCGGAACGTACGCGAATCCGGTTGGCTTGAGGGCCTCGCTGCTACCTCTTCGTAATTGAAGATAACCATTCCACCAGACCACACACTCAACCCTGAGCCCACACCGAGCCGTAATGTGTTGGCCGCGTTACCCTGTCTGATGTCATCGATACGGGTCTGGCCACCGATGTTGTAGTAGGCATCCGCAGAAGCCCACCATCTCCGAATGAGGTTGCGGCTTGCGTGCACCTCAACCAGGTACAACGGGTTCTGGGCCAGACTGGATGTTCCAGCCGAACCGAAGCTTCGGTTCGTCGTAAATAGCTTGGTGGACAAGTAGAGCTCCAGCCACGTCAAACCCCGGTCTGGAGTCCAGCTGTAATTAACTGTCGGATAAAACGTCCACCGGTTCGAGCCGGGATTGATCGGATTGGAAGGGTCGTACTTACCGATTGGGATAAGCGTAATAAAGTGAAAGCTCGAGAACGTTTGGGGAACGAAGAACCGGAACTGCTCCCGTTTCAGGGCTGGCCCGCCAAATATATTCATCTGCCACATGGCCCCGAAATCCGAGAGACCGTTATTCGAGAGGTGAGTCTCGTTCGTCTTCGCATTCGCAACAGCATAAGGGACGATGGCGGACAATCCGCCGGTGCGTCCGCCAAAATCCATGATGCGAGTGAGAATCACCGTTTGAGAAAAGACGTTGGAACGGACGCGTGACGATATGTCTGTGCCATCTCCTGGCGTCACGGAGGTCGAATAATTGGAATTCGCGAGGGTGAGCCAGGCGTCGACGGGCGCGTTCAGGTAATCGCGCGCCGAGCGAGCCTGTGCTGACGCCGATGTTTGCGTCAACACCGCAATTCCGGCAAATGCAGCGATACAGAGACGTTTCACCATTCTGACACGTGGGCCGATGAAAACCATAGGTGGATGGCTCCCAAGCCTCTCTAGACTGATCTCATGAAGCCGACATAGTCACGAATGACGGCCGTGGAGCTAATCGGCGGGATCAGAATGAAAAATATCGAGCTTCACAAAATTCAATCTTCTCCTTGCATATCTTGCGTATGAGATCTCTGAAGCCTTGGATGGCGAGTTTACCCGCAGTTACTAATTCAGGCAAGAAGGTCTTACTCGCGGCTCATCCATCGCACGTCTCTCTCAACCAGCGAAGTGAACTGGACAATAACAATCCTCATGGCGGGTTCAGCTGGCCTTTGGCACAACCTTTGATGGCAAATACGAGTGTCTAGGAAATAAATTCTCATGAAAAAAGATATACTGCGCGGCAGATTAGTTAGAATGCCTGCTTGTAAATGAAACTATCGGTTAATTTGTTCCAGTTACGCGTTCCGCATGTGTCACCTACGAGCTCTCTGATGCGCATTGGCTGATCCCGACCGGATTTCTGCTTGAAATAACCGATTAAACCGAAGTACAATTGCCGCCTCCAAACGAAGTCTGTTATCGTGTCGCGACTTTAGTATTTCCAACTAAGTACTTAGGAGCACTTATATGGAGCGGCGTGAATTTTTAAAGAGTGCGGCAGCAGTGGGCCTGACTGCAGGAACATCGGCAGCCGGTATAGCGGGCGCCGCTGTAGCCGAAGCGCAGACGACGGGTCCGGGCGGAATCAATTTAGCCGACGCGGCGGCGGCATTGGCACAGTTTCGCAAAACAATTCCCGCCAATTTTGACCGCACCTACGTTGAGAATGTCATTGTTCCTTTCTTCATGACCAGTCTCTACGAAGGCGAACGGCCGCTCCTGCCGATGATTGATCTTAATTTCACCAAGGAAATGGCTCTTCCCTACCATCTTTGGGGGATGCTCTACGAGGACTGGAAACCGGCTCCAGACGAGGGCGTTACAGTCTTTTTGCAGGGGCTGGAGAAGCGTGGCGACAACAACCTTCGTAAACGCATCTACTTCTCCGCAGTCACGCCAGATTTGTACGGCCCGATGTACCAGGCCAAGGTTGCTTCCTTTCTTGATCAGCTCGTGGCTCCGCAATTTGCCGGCAAACCCTTCATGCGGCACTATCTGGATTACTACTGGCAGGTTTATTGGGATTTACACCTCGGCGTAAAGGGAGCCGATATTCCAAAAGAAGTTATCCAGGTCGGAGAGGGATTTAACACGGTCCTGGCCTACCGCAATCCGACACTGCCCGTCTTTTATGAAAATTACATGACGGTCCGCAAGAACCTTCCCTTCCTCAAGCAATGGATCGATAAGCATGTCGAGGACATCGTTGCGGGACGCGCCGCCAATGCTGAAAAGACGATGGTATGGTACTGGCTGAAAAACGCCGGTAACGGGGAGCACTTTAGCAAGAAAGATATTGTCTTTGAATGCTTTCACAATTTTGTCGCCTTCAGTCAGTGGGGCAATTCTATCTTCGGTATCATGTCGCGCTTGAGTGAAAACAGCGGTGATGCGGAAATTCGCGCTTCATTCCAGAAGACGATGTCGGGTGATTACGATAATGCGAATGGGGCGCCGTATACTCCGCTCGAATTATTTGTAATGGAGCTGTTCCGCGTCATCTCGCCTAACGGAGGAAGCCTCTCGAGTTTCGATGACGCGCATGAGCAAACCTTCTTTGGTGAATCGCCCCACACGCAGTTGGGCCTGACCTTTGCACGCGGTAACTACATCAGCACGCCGCACACCAGTACCAGCTTCAGCCCGGTACATTGGACGAATCCGAACCAATTCGATCCTGCGCGTTACCTCAGCGTACCGACAAGCGCCGAGATTGACGAAGAGAGAACCAGGAAGATCGGCCTTGCCAAGTGTCCATTCGATAAGACGACCTTTCAAGTCGAGGATGGTCGAAAGGTCGGCCTCACCAACAGTGGCTTCGGCACGGTATTCGGTGTGGCGGATGGCAAGCCGATGCCTGTCTGCGACTATGCCGGCTTCGCGCCCTTTGGCTTCAGCTACCGCCGCTGTCCCGGCGAACAGTTGACCATTCAGGTATTCGAGGATTTCCTTCGCAAGGTCTGGCACGACAAAATCGTTTTCCAAAAACTCGATCTGCCCAACCCTGGACGGGTTCCAGTCGGACCGAGCGCAGTGGTTGACGACAATCTTGCTTTCAGACGATCCTCCTGAATCCACGCATGCTCACAAGTGGGTTACAATTCGGAACTCGCCTTTTGAGAATCTGACCGGTCACGAAGCACCGGCTTCCAATGCGGTCGTTCACGGCGCTCCGTGGGTTGAGCCATAGATGGCCGTCAGCGCAGTGGAAAACGGGGGGAGGCTGCACATCTTTTCAGCCGTGGCCCGGACTACGGCTCGCTACTCGTTCTCTTCGCTGACAACGCCCGGTCCTTTACCGCCAGTGACTCCACGGCCGGCAAACGCTCCGCTTGCTTCGAATTCATGCTCATTCTCCGTCTGGCCGAATGGAGATTCCTTCTGCTCTTCATTGAACTGATCACTCGGGTTGCTCATTTTTTTCCTCCAAGAAACGTCTGGTTATTGCAGCAGCTATCGTGTGTTTTCTTTGGCGAGCAGCGACTGCATATCTGGGTCAAGGTGCAAGTCTGAGAGTGATACGCTTTTTTGTCGTGCGTTTCGGATGATGTGCTCCGCATTGGTCTCATCCGCGAGATGATTATAGGCCTCCACTGCGTTTACCAGCACCAGCGAATCTTCTGGAGCAAGCGAGAGCGCTGCTTCAATGTGCGGAATCGCACGTTCGCGCAGACCTTTTTTTGCATAAACCAATCCGAGCCATGACTGGCTCGTTGCCTTTCGCGGATTCATGGCAGCTTGCGCCTCAGCCAGGCTTTCGATACGGTTGAGCGCTGTCTCGGCCTTTTGCTGCTCTCCCAGCCAACGATAGGCGAGCTCGGCAAATCGCCATGACAGAATTTCCTGATTGTCCAGAGCAATCGCTTTTTCGCTGGCAGCCGCAGCCTCCGCATAGCGTTTCTCATAAAGATAAAGCAGGGCCAGATTGCTATACGCACCGTTGGTAGGACCCATCGCCAGTGATTTTCGAAGCGCGTTTTCTGCCTCTGGATACGCCGACGGATTGCCGCTGTCCAGATAAAATTCTCCCAGGTTGAAATAGAGCATCGGATTGTCCGGGCTGGACGAAATCGCCTCTTTTGCCTGTTCAATCGCATCCCCGTAACGGCCGCTTCGGTCGTAAAACAATGCGAGCTCATTTCGATTGGACCAGTCACTGGAATTGAGGGCAGCGGCGCGCTTGTATTCCGTCTCCGCTTGGTCGAGCCGCCCCGCCTGTTCATACGACCAGGCCATGCCGATAATCGCGTCCGGGTTGCGGTTGTCGAGTTCGACTGCTTTCTGAAATTCGGTGAATGCGAGCTCGTTGTTGCCGGTGATCGTGTGGAGCGATCCTAAAGTGACATAAGCACTGGGCAACTGCGGGTTGAGTTTGAGTGCTCGTTCGCTATTGGCCAGTGCCATCTGAATCCACTTGGAGTCATTGCTGGCTTTGTACTTGAGCCGATAAGCCTCGCCCAGCTTTGCATAGGCAAGCGCAAACTCTGGGTCCTGCGCGATTGCTTTCTGCAGGCGATCGACGGCCAGATCTAAATTTTGTGGCTTATCGAAGCGCTGTAAGTAACTCAGTGCTTCGAGATAAAGATCGTAGGCCGCAGGCACGCTGCTGCTGCCTGAGCGGGCCACAGCGCCTTGCGCGCCGGAGACATTTAACAAGCGGCCCAACTGCGTGACGGCATCCTGTTCGGCGGCAGCCAGATCGCCGTTCTCGTTTGATGCCGTGACCGCTCCAATCTGCCGCAGCGTCTCCGCATTGATGAGGTTGATATCGATGGCCACATGCTGGCCTGCGCGCTCCAGTGCGCCTTTGGCGACAAGTGTTGCGCCGAGTTGCTTGTACGCCGAAACGGGATCGGTCACTTTGCTGCTGCGGACAACACTGGCCGGGATAACCCATAAGGATTTCTGGCTTGTGTCCAGATTGGAAAGTGCTGCGGTCATGCTGTCCATCAGACCGGCAGCCAGAGGATCGATGGCCGGGTCCGTACCGGTGTTGTCGAAGGGCAGCACGGCGATGTGCTTTTCTCTGGGGCCGAAGAGCAGGCCGCGCACATGTTCGCGTGGCACGGGAAGGATAAAGACAACAAGCAGCAAAAGAATGACGGCGACAGCCGGGATCATCCATCGTTTGGCTGAAGGTTGGGGCGCTGTTCCACCCGAGGCAGCAGCGATAATGCTGCTGAAAGCTTTTCTCTGCGCGGACGCTGCTTTACGCAGCTTCTTTCGCGATGGGATGGATGCGGTACCGGTGGTTAGAGCCGCGCCACCGGGACGCGGCTCCGCGGAGCTTCCCGGCCCGGTTGTTTTCCGCGGAAAGTCGTGCAGGTCCAGAGCCGCCAGGTCATGCAGCAGTTCATCGCAGCTTGCATAGCGGAGTCCGGGTGTTTTGGCGAGGCACTTATAAACAATTCGCTGGATATCGAGAGGCAGCTCGTCTGATATCTCCGGCGAATCATTGCAGATGCTGTGGGCGATGGCAGGCAGCGTGTCGCGCTGGAAGGGATGGTAGCCGCTCAGCATCTCGGCTGCGGTCACACCCATCGCCCAGATGTCTATCCTCTGGTCGATGGGTTCGCCGCGCAGTTGCTCGGGTGCCATGTAAGCGGCAGTCCCTGACGTTGTCAGGCTCTGCGTCCGGCTGTCGTTACTGATCGCCTTGGACAGCCCAAAGTCCACAATCTTAGCAACGTTCTGCCGTGTAAGCAGGATGTTCGATGGCTTGATGTCGCGATGGACGATGTTGTGAGCGTGCGCGGCCGCCAAGCCTGACGCTATGCCGGTAAGAAGCTCGATGGCTTCGCGAACCGGAATGGGGCCGCCGTTGGCGATCTTCCCGGCCAGCGTGCCGCCATCGTAATACGCCATCACCATGAACAGCCGGCCATCGTCGCTCTCTTCAAGCCCATAGATGGTGCAGATATTCGGGTGGTCGAGAGCCGAGATAGCGCGTGCCTCTTTGAGCAGGCTTTGCTTATCCGATTCGCCACCGTAGAGGGTTTGCGAGAGAAACTTGAGCGCGACAACGCGGTTGAGCTTGAGATCGCGCGCCTGCAGGACAACACCCATGCCTCCCATGCCGATGCGTCCGAGGATTTCGTAGTCGCGCAGGAAATCTCCGGGTCCAGGCAGCCTGGTCCCTTTGAGGGGTAGACCGGTCATCGTGAGACAGACTCAGCGGGCAACCGCATATGGGCTTAAAACTAGGGGGAATTTCTAGTAAGCATACGCGAAGACTGGATCGATTCGCACCTGGAATCAGGGATGCTATACGGCATTGCGTGGCAACAACATTTAGTTCCGAATCCGTGAAACAGAATGGCTGCCCCATTGTCGCGGAGTGGAAAGCGAGGTTAGTTGTGGCAACGCCAGCAGCGGCCTCGTCTCCTGCGAATCGCTTGACGGAAATCCGCCGCACTCGGCAATCAGGCTTTGATACAGTTCTGCTCATGCGACGGCCGCCTTTTCCGCAGATTGTTCCGCAGGATCTCAAGCGAAGAATTCTGAAAGATGGGCTTCGCGAAAATGAGCAGCGCGACGCCGCTTTCCGCCGCATCATTCGCTCGGTCCCCAAAGGAAAGGTTTCGACCTACGGCAAAGTCGCCGCGGCAGCAGGCTATCCGCTCTACCAACGGGCAGTCGCACGGCTGCTGCGCAGGGATGCGCATCTGACCCTGCCCTGGCAGCGCATCGTGGGAGCCGGCGGCGAGATCAAGTTAAAAGGTGAAGCCGCAGCCGAACAACGCCTCCGCCTCAGCATGGAAGGCGTAAAATTTCGCGGCAAACGGGTCGATATGGAAAATTACGAACACACGCTTCGCAGTTGGGAAACTTTGGGATGATCCATGGGGAACGGTACATTCTACTTGCTCGTCGGGTCGGCAGTTGGCTCGGAGGCGCTACCGCCTCGCCTGGGACGGCGGACAGCCCTGATCTTCCCGCTCCTGCCCCCGCCGCAGAAGAATTGATCGCCACCATCCGACTCGAGCCCCGAAACGCCGACTCCACGTGGCATCTCGAGCCTCTCCAGAACCTCTCCGGTTTGAGGATCAACATGCCTCAAATCGCTCTCGTCACCTTCCCAGGTGCCGTGCCACAGCTCTCTGTCAACCCAGGTAACGCCGGTGACGAAGCGGTTGGACTCGATCGTCCGAAGAATCGCCCCTGTGCTGGGATCGACTTGATGGATCTTCCTGTCCCGATACTGCCCCACCCAGAGCGTCCCTTCGGCCCACGCGAGCCCCGAGTCGGCGCCGCCACCGGGCGCCGGGATCGTCGCGAGCACACGGCCGGTCTTCGGATCGATCTTCTGGATACGATCCTCGGCGAGCTGAAACAGGTGCTGGCCATCGAAGGCCGTCCCTGCATGCGCGACGACATCGATCAAGCGAACCGTCTTCCCGCTTGCGGGATCTAAGGCGTTCAGCTTGTCACCGGACGCAAACCAGACGTGCTGGCCGTCACACGTAACCCCATGCACATGGTCGACACCGGGAAAGGGTCCATACTCACGAATGATTTCGGCTGCTGATTGAATCATGCTTTATATCCTAGTCAGTCGGCAGCGAAGAGGGGAGTAACAATGTCGTCGTGAATCCCGGCAAGGGAGGAGTCATCCAACGCCGGGCTCGACCGCGGCCAAACGACTGCACCTTTTCTACTGCCGCGAGCGAGTCGAGCGCTCGCTGCACGGTGCGCTGGCTCGTCCCAAGCGCAAGTGCCAGGGCCGAGCTTGACCACGACTCACCGTCGGCGAGGAAGGCTAGCACTGCTGCATGTTCCTCATCTACAGGCCGCGCCAGCACGACAACCTCTCGTGCGTGGCGCGGCGTAAGTGCAAATCCTCGCTTCGTCGCGCTGATGCTGGCTAGCGGCCGAAGCTCCTTGCGAAGTCGCCCGACTTCGACTCGCAACCGTGCGCGATGCGATTCATCGGCGAGCTTCGCTCCGAATGCCCTGGCGAGGAGCAGGTCTCTTGGCACATCTCCCGGCCACGCTTCGCCCAGCACTCGCGCGAGCGCAAACAACACCGGGCGTCCTGTCAGCGAAACGACCATGCGCGTGTCACACACGACATGACGGCACGCGTCCACGACGAGCGCTTTCGACGCCAGCAACGTTTCAACCTCTTCGAGCAGGAGAAGTCGCTCTTTTCCATTCGCGATCAGGCGCGCCGCCGGCGTGTTCAGCATGAGAGATGCGCTTTCAACCTCCGCCGTCAGCGCAGGGATACGTGCGTGGCGCGCGGCGCGCTCAGCCCGGGCGAGCGCAGTGCGCGCCGCTTGCGTCCGCAGGCGTCGTATCGCGATCCCCGCAGCTGCCAGCTCGTAGGCGACTTTCGACGCAGGCGGGAAGGGAGTGGGGTCAAGCTGGTTGAGCGTGCGTTCAGCCTCGTCGAGGCGCCCGATCAGGAGCAGTCGTCGGACCTCGAGATACCGCGCATGCGCGGCATTCAACCGGTCGCCGTGCTCTTCGAGTGTCGCCCGCGCCGCGTCGAGTGCTTTCGCAGGCCAGCCCAGATCGCGCGAGGCGAGCGCGATCTCGGCCTCCGCGACGACACACCTAGCGCGGGCAACGGCTTCTTTCGGACCGAAGGCACGCGCAGCACTTCGCAGCAGTACCTTTGCTCGTACAAGATCGCCGAGCTGCGCCATCGCAATGCCTCGAAGCGCGAGTGCAGGCGCATCGTCGCGCAGCGCAATTCGCTTCAATGCGCCGAGTGGATCACCCGCTGCGAGCGCACGGGCTGCGGCCGTGATCAGTGAGTCCATCGAAATCCCGCCACACTTGTCACTCCCAGCATTTCTTTATCCTGCGCTAAATCTATCTCATGACCACCAGGAACCACGTCATATCGAGAACAGGACGACCAAAAACATCCAATAAGGAGAGACAAAACCCATGACGACGACTACTTCACCTGAGAACGACCAAGGACAAGGAGAGCAAGCCATGAAGATACAATCGATCGTTTCACACGAGGAGTGGTTGAAGGCCCGCGAACAGCTTCTCGTGAAGGAGAAGGCCTTGACCCGCGCCCGTGACGCGCTGGCCGCAGAGCGTCGGCGGATGCCATGGTTTGCTGTGGAGAAAACATACGCATTCGATGGCCCCAAGGGCCGGGCGAGCCTGCTCGACCTCTTCGACGGCCGCCGCCAGTTGATCGTCTACCGCGCTTTCTTCGAGCCCGGCGTGCATGGCTGGCCGGAGCATGCCTGCATCGGCTGTTCTCTGGGGGCCGACCAGGTCGGCCACCTCGCTCACCTGAACGCGCGCGACACGACCCTCGTGTATGCCTCACGAGCCCCGCAAGCCGACATCACTTGCCTGAAGGCGCGGATGGGTTGGGAAATCCCCTGGTACACCATCACCGACAGCTTCGACGCCGACTTCGGGGTGGACGAATGGCACGGCCACAACGCATTCATCCGCGATGGCGATCGTGTGTTCCGGACCTACTTCATCAACAGCCGTGGCGACGAGGCGATGGGCACCATCTGGAGCTACCTTGACATGACGGCGCTCGGGCGTCAGGAGACGTGGGAGGACTCGCCGGAGGGCTACCCGCAGAGCCGACCGTACAAGTGGTGGAACTGGCACGACAGTTACGTTCCCGACGCCGCGCCCGACCCGAAGTGGGTCAAGGTATCGGATGTCGGAGAGGCCGCCTTTCGGAAAGGCGATGGCTAGGAAGTCGGCTTCCTCTTGCCATGGCAAGGGGAAGTCGAACGCGCCAATGGGGACGATGAACTGCTGCCATACACAAACCGGGCGGAAGCTGCAGCGTAGCTGGTGGCGCAGCGCAAGTGGATGTGTCGGCTCGGGCGCGCTGCTGACTCTGTTGCCGAAGTGTCCGGTGTGCATTGCGGCATATCTGGCTTTGTGGACGGGAGCCAGCGTAGCGATGCCGATCGCCACGCGCCTGCGTCCGATGCTGGAGATTTTGTTTGCTGCCTTGGCGGTTCTGCTGCTCGTACGGTGTGTGGCGATGCGAACGCGTTATGAAAGCTCAATGAAAAGGAGCCCGGAAAGAAATAAATCCTGACAAATGCGCGGGCATATCGCGATGTGACCTTCCAGATGACAGAAAGCCGGAATCCATCGATGTTACCTCCGTATTACTAAAGTATTCTCAGCGCTTTGCACGGCTGTTCCTATAATGGAAATCGCTTCAGGAGATCACATGCTGCCCGGAGATGAAGGTCGCCTGAAGGCAATAGGCGAGCTATGCCCGTCGGCACACTCCTGAACGATTCTGTTTCCTTTGGAGGGTTTGGTGCTGCGCATTTCTCTGCTTCGGTTGCTCGGAGTTTCGGCCTTAAGTTCCCTGCTTGCTTTGTCTGGTTGCGGTGGTAATGGAGGTACCAATTCTTCCACCGGCACACCTCAGCCGCCGCCTTCCTCAGGAAATACCGCGAACCCTGCACCTAATATCGTGTCCATCACACCGGCAAGTGTTGTCGCCGGCTCTTCTTCGCAGACACTGACGGTGACCGGCAGCGGATTCATCTCTGCATCGGTGATAAATCTGAACGAAACAGCGCTCGTGACAACCTACGTGAGCGGCACATCACTCCAGGCCACAGTACCGGCTTCAGCGATTGCAGCAGATGGAACGGTAAAGGTTACGGTCACAAATCCAACTCCAGGCGGCGGTACCTCGCAGGTTCAGAACTATACGATTACCGTACCTACGCCGGCCGTCACCAGCCTCTCGCCGCAAAGCGTACCGCAAGGCCTGCCAGCCGTGATCACAATAACCGGCACAGGATTTGAAGCGAACTCAGTGGCCCAATGGAAAGGCAGCTCGCGCACGACCACATTTGTCAATGCGACAACGCTGCAGGTAGCCCTGACCGCTGCAGATGTGCAGGACTACGGTACAGGCCAAATCTCGGTAGCCAATCCAGGCCTCCCGGCTACCACTCCGCTCGATCTGGTGATCCTCGCTAACACGCCGACGATCACTTCCATTAGTCCGAATTCGATTGCTGTCTATGCTTCGAATGTGCCGCAACAGATTTTTATAAGTGGAAGCGGGTTTTCCGCTAACGCCACGGTACAGGCAAACGGTCAGTTGGTTCCGGTGGTCAGTCAGACACCCACGTCTATCATCGTGTCTCTCGCTGCCAGCTACTTCGCCCAAAAGGGAACGATCAGTATTGTGGTCAGTAACCCCGGCTCGCCGGTGGTGTCCTCAAACAGCGCAACGCTCACAGTGACTGCACCAACTGTGGTGCCCCTTAGCGTATCTCCAAACTCTGCGCCTGCCGGTAGTGCTGACACCACCATCAACGTATCCGGCAGCGGCTTCTACCAGGATTCTGTTGTCAACTGGAACAACACGCCACTCGTTACAACATACGTCAGCTCTACAAACCTGACGGCAGTCATCCCAGCTTCATTTCTGGCTGGTTTTGTACAGGCAAACATCAGTGTCGCGACGCCGGAAAATTCAGGTCCGGCTCCGTTGCCCCAGCCATTCGATACGTTCCTTGAGCTGCCTGTAAACGACATCGTCTACAACGCGAAGGACGGATTTATCTACGTCTCTATTCCAGGATACGCAGGCGGAAACCTCGGCAACAGCATCGCTGCCATCGATCCCATCACTGGCGTTCTCCAGAAGACTATCTTCGTCGGCAGCGAACCCAACCGCCTCGCCATCTCTGACGATGACACACAACTCTTTGTTGGTCTTGATGGTACTGGAGCAGTCCGCCAGGTTGACCTGACCGCTGGCACAGCCAGTGAACAGTTCTCACTGGGCGGCGGCTCTGGGGTCTACAACCCGCCATTCACTGCCGTGAGCCTCGCCGTCGTTCCCGGACAGCCAAACTCAGTGGCTGTATACGGAACCAATGGCGTCGTTACTATTTTTGACTCTGGTGTCGCGCGCCCAAACAGCAGTTCCGGACTTCAGACTTACTTTGACTCGAATATAGGTGCATTAGCTTTCGGCAGCTCGGCCTCTACGTTGTATGTCACGTCCAATGCCATCGGCGGATACCTTTACAAACTTACGGTTGACAGTACGGGCATTACCGGATCAACCCAGCTGACCACTGGCACCGCAGGCAATACCATGCAATATGACAATGGCCGGCTCTATATTCCTTCAGGCATAGTGCTGGACGCAAACACCGGCTCTCAGCTTGGTCAGTTCTCGACGACAAGCACTTCATCGACGACACCGATTGCCGCCGCGGGCCCCATCGTCTCTGATTCCACGCTGAACCGCGCCTGGGTTGTCCCCTCCGCATTTTTCAGCAATGGAGATCAGCTGCTCTCCTTCGATGAGAATACTTTCAACCCAGTCGACAGCATACCGGTGACAGGCATCGGCAGTACTACATCGAATGGAATCAGCAGTCCTGCCGATCTTATCCGTTGGGGACAAAATGGTCTCGCCTTCCACACAACAAACCAGCTCTATGTGATTCAGGGCCCGATAGTGAAAGACGTCACGACCTCACCAGCGGACCTCGCGGTCACAGTGCAGGCACCGGCGACAGAAACGACAGGTACGACTCTCACCTACACGATGCAGGTGCAGAACCTCGGGCCCAATGCGGCGCAGGGCGTCACGCTTCAGGCCATCCTGCCTCAGTCTGTTATCTTTGGCACCATCAACACCACACAAGGCTCCTGCAATGGTCCCGGCACAGTCTACTGCGACCTGGGCTCCATCGCGAGTGGCAGTTCTGCAACTGTGACAGTTACGGTTACTCCTACTGTTTCCGGAACGGTTGCAATAACCGCGAATGTTTCTTCTGTAAGTTACGATCCCGTCGCTGCAAACAATCAAGCCTCGGCCACCACCAGCGTCAGCGGCAGCCTCTTCAGCGCTCCACCGGTAATCACGCAGCTATCGCCGGCGCTGATACAGTCGGGATCAAACAGCTTCACGCTCACTGTTGATGGTGAAGGCTTCAGCCAGGCATCGACTGTGCTTTGGAATGGGCAGGCGCTTCCGACAACGCTGATCAGCACGGGCCAACTCACCGCTTCTGTAGATGCATCGCTGGTAAAACAACTAGGCTGGTCTCAGATTTCTGTCTCTACAGGGGCGCCTGGCGGGGGTCAATCCGGCGTTCTGCCATTCAGCATCTATCAAGTTCTGGATGTGCCTGCAAACGCGATAACATTCGATCCATTCACACAAAAACTTTACGCTGTTTTGCCAAGTACCTCGGCAAACCTGAGTGGCAATAGTGTAGTTGCCATCGATCCGGTTACCGGCAGCGTTGGTAATCCGGTGCAGGTAGGTAGTGAGCCGAACCTGCTATCGGAGACGAGCGACGGCAACTATCTCTACATTGGTTTGAGCGGAGCGAAGAGTCTTGGCCGGTTCAATCTGTTGAATCAGTCGCTCGATCTCACAGTCCCGCTTCCAACCAACGCAAGCTATACCTCTGGGAATGCTGCAGCTCAAGCCATCGCAACCGTTCCCGGCTCAGATACAAGCCTGGCCGTCGAGATCGACTCCTTCGACGGCATCGGTATATTCGATATTTCCGGGAGCACCGGAACCTTTCGCGCAAAATCAGGCTTCGGTTATAGCGGCGACAATCCTGTCTTTGCCGATGCCACTCACTTCTACGCCTTCGATGCCGCTACTACCGGAGCCGAATTCTACCGTTACAGTGTCGACGCCAATGGCGCCGAGTTGATCGATGGCACCACTCTGAACGGCTTCGGCGGCTTCGGCGGAACGCTAGCGGTTGATGGCGGCCTGGTCTATGGATCAGCAGGCGGCATCATCAATCCCGCCACAACTCCTCCGTCGCAGGTGGCAGTACTGCCTCTCGGACAAGGCCCCGGCGGAAGCGGTCTTATCGGCGGTGGCGTGATTCCTTATGCTTCAGAGTCCAAATCCTTCAACATCGGAGTGAACGCTGCTGGAACAGCCTTAAGCTTTATTGATCGATTTGACACGCAGCATTTCACTCTCGAACAGCAGATTCAGCTTCCATCCAGCAATATCTCGAACGTTGCGGGAACGCGCTGGGCACAGGATGGATTGGCGTATATCGTCCCTAATACCAACCCGTCGAGCTCGCAACAAGCGCCGCAGATCTTCCTGCTCCGCGGCCCGTTCGTCCTGCCGGCAGAGGCGGTAGGCAATCCAGCGCCAACGCTCAACAGCACAGACCACAACACCATCACAGCTGGAAGCGGAAATCTCTACCTCACCGTAAACGGAAGTGGCTTCCTTCCTGGTTCCACCGTTTTCTGGAACAGTTCGCCGCGCACAACTAACTATGTTGACAACGCACATCTTACGGTCGCTATTCCTGCCTCCGATATTCAGGCAGGGGCAGCCGTAACCCTCAGCAGCCAGAATCCAGGGTCTGGCACTTCTAACACCATCACGATCAACGTGCAGTAAACGTAGCGAAAACATGCTGCAGGAAGCCTTCATCGGTGGCCTCCTGCAGCAGCTCTATCTTGCTTCAGCCATTCCAGCAGCTCCACTACCTCAATTGGGATTATGCGTTTGGAGATTAGTCCTCATAAACGCCTATCTAGTCTTGGAATTCCGAGGATGGACACGGGCAGAGTGTCGGGATCGACAAACCAATGTCAACCCCTCGCCGCTTAAATATTTTCGTAAGTTACTCATTCAAAGATTCTTACATTATGTTTGGAGTTGGCGTATTTTCCCTTCGAATCAGCTATTCTAGAAGTAGGGGTATTTGTACGCGGAGTTTTTTTGGCTTGAGACTGAAGTAAGCCTTTTAGAGTTCTATATTTAGCTCGCAAACGCCAGATTCTAAAGGAGTTTTACGCAAGCTATAATTCTAAGTAGTTGAAACAAAACGATCTTGGTACAAATGGGGAGGGGGTACCCCCACCCTGCAAAGATCGAAAAAGCCGAATGAAAGTCTTTGTAACAGGTTCCACCGGATTTGTCGGGAGTCACGTCGCCAAAGCCCTTGCCAGCCAGGGAGCGGATCTCCGTCTCCTCGTCCGCAAAACCAGCAATCTCTCGAACCTCGCCGGGATGCCCGCGCCCTCCGTGTTGACCACCATTACCGGAGATTTGCTCGAGCCAGAATCCCTTCGTTCCGGTATGCGCGATTGCGACTTCGTCTTCCATGTCGCCGCCGACTATCGCCTCTGGGTGCGCGATCCGAAGCAGATGTATGCCGCCAATGTAGACGGTACCCGCGAGCTGCTGCGTATCGCCCGCGAAGAGGGCGTCCGGCGTGTCATCTACACCTCCAG
>Ga0206946_1042_pt1 | contig 48052 bp, 63 predicted proteins | sample Alteio_BWOrgHeat_2_FD_152965 | JGI IMG/M metagenome (GOLD analysis project Ga0206946, IMG submission 152965) | Enriched cells from forest soil in Barre Woods Harvard Forest LTER site, Petersham, Massachusetts, United States -... | ecosystem: Environmental > Terrestrial > Soil > Temperate forest > O... | reverse complement strand
CCATTCTGAAAATGGCTGCGCAATACGAGCAGGCTCGCGGAAATTCGGATCGGGCTGCGGCGTACTTTCGCGCCGCGCTCGATGCGCTGGGACCTACATCGCCCGGACTGCTCTTTACGCAACCTGGCGCTGCGGGCAGCGAATTCGGTACTCCGGGCAACTCGTCTCCTGCGCAGCAGCTGATGCAACTGCTTGCTCCGGGTGGGCGTACAGCTCGAATGAACGAACCGCTTGATCCGACCGTGCTAGACCCAATCGATAGAAGAAACCGGACAGATGTTTCCTGGCAGGATGCGCCAAGCGAAATCGTTCCTACCCTTGGTGACTTTGCCCAGTCCGGCCATTACGACCGTGCGTCTGCGAACTCTGAACGCGATAGTGAGCCGCGTGACTGGCAATCTGCCTCGACTTCCGATGATCTCGACGCGCCTCCGTCGCCCCGCGTTCAGGCACGCCTCCAGACAGAAGACGATGTTCGCCCATCCCGAATTCCATCCAGACACGCTGTTGCTCCTGTCGAGCGGGAAGAAGTTTCTTCATCGGTGGAATATATCGAGCCTGCGCCGATGAGAACGCCTGTGCGGCCCTTGGCTCAATCGCAGAACAGTGCAAACACTCGCTCGTTCAGCACAATGCAGATCGTGAATGCAAATGACCCGAGCCTCGCGAGCAGGCTGCAATCCGCTATCCGGGAGATGAACGGGAAAGTCCAGACCAACGAACCTTGGCAACAGGCAGATCCCAATATCGCACCTCAACCCCAAATCAATCCTGATGACAATATTTCGAACGTTCCTTCTCTCGCGCGCACTGAGTCTGCACGATCTGAATTGCCAGCGTTACCGCCCCTGACGGGATCAGGTGTGCGCGTTGTTCGTGCTAAAACCATGCGCGAGCAAATTGAAGAGCAACTGGCAATCATCGAAGGTGCATCAAGCGGCTGGATCGGAGGCTCTTCCGGCGTTGACTATCGCAGCGGACAGCCTGGATATGACCGTCTTGCCGCCTACACGGGGCAGATAGAAGGCTCCAGCATGCTCGGCCCAGGAGTGCGCGCCACTGTCATTGCGCGGCCTGTGCTCCTTGACTCTGGAGAAGCGACGAGTACGGCGACACTCCAGCAAGGAACACTTCCCGCCGGTTCCGTACCCTATATACAATCTGCCGCTGGCATCGGCGGTGAGTTTCAATTGCGCACCGCTAATTTCGGTGCGAGTCTCGGATATACGCCACATGGTTTTCTCGTGGAAAATGTGACGGGAGGCCTGTATGTTCACCCACCCACGTCGCATTTCACTCTCACACTCACGCGCGATTCGATTTTCGATACGCAGCTTTCCTATGCAGGTCTGCGCGATCTCGGTAGTAGAAGTGCGACCTATGTCGGTAACACGTGGGGCGGTGTCATCGCCAATTCGGGCCAATTGCAACTCGTTTTTAGCAAAAGTAATTCAGGCTGGTATATCCAGGGCGGAGGGCAGTATATTACCGGGCTCCATGTTCAAGACAACTATCGGCTAGATGGGGACGCCGGGGCATACTGGGGTGTTTGGCATCATCCTGAATATGGCAATCTCACTATAGGCATGAATTTCTTCGGCATGCACTACAACCACAACCTGCGCTACTTTACCTATGGACAGGGCGGTTATTTCAGCCCCGCCGCTTACATGCTTGCCGGCATACCGATCACCTTCAACGGACATTACGGTCCGAAGTTCCACTATCGTGCAGGGGGAAGCCTTGGTGTGCAGGCTTTCCAGGAAGACTCAACGCCCTTCTACCCGCTCGATCCTGCCATTCAGTTCGCCAGAAACAATCCTTATTATCCGGAACAGACCAATGTTGGAGGCAACTACAGCGTCGACGCAGAAGGCGCCTACGCAATTGCTGAACATTGGTATGTGGGTGGGTATCTAAATTTCAACAACTCACGTGATTATGCCAGCGAGAAGGTCGGCTTCTTCCTGCGTTACCTTTTCCGTCCTCAACCGATGATCGAAGAGAATGGTCCAACAGGCCTCTTTCCCATTCAGGGCCTGCGTCCTCTTCAGGTGCCATAGTACCTTCTTTTTGCGAATACAGGGCGCTCGTTCTAGTGCAGCTGCGGAGAAAAGCATGTCCGTTCTGTTCCCGTCACTTGGAAATATGGCGGCAGCCGTTGTGCGTCGAAGTGCAGCCAGCGGGTTAAAATAATGGGAGTGGCCCCGTAGCTCAGGTGGATAGAGCGACGGTTTCCTAAAGTGTCACGCTTTACCGGTAGGGAAAGACAATAGTTTGAATGGCTTGTCGCTAAAGAGGCGATATGCCATTTACGAGTCCTTCACCCGACAGCATCAAAACTCCAACCCTTCTAACTGATTCGGTTCTCGGCAGCCGCGATCCTTGGGATCTGCTTTTTGAAGCGGGTCGGCACCTAATCGACCAAATGAGCGTCGTGCGCGGCGTGATTGCTTGGGGCGTTCCTCCTGAGGCAATCCTTGAGCCGCATCGCGCTCTCTTCCAAGCCCACTCCCTGATTCATGACTGCCTCTCTCTGATCAATCAAGATGGCGGTGCTCTATGAAAACTTACGAACTGGTTTCCGTTGGGCAATGCTTGGCAGAGGCGCGTATCGCTAGTGCCTTCGGCATCAATCCAGAAACATTTTTAGACCGAGCAGCCGAGCTAATGGTTCATGCATATGTGAATCGCGGAATGTTCGACAACAGCTACATAGACAGAGCCTCGGGAATCGTCCGCTTTGGCGGTGCCCTATGAGCCGCCAATCTCGCAATGATGGACTCGGCGCCGCGCGCGGCATCATCAACGGCGTGCTCATTGAACTTGCTGTCGTTCTTTTGATCCTGCTTGGCTGCAAAGTTTGCCACTCTGAATCCCTCCCCGATACCCCTTCCCCAGCCGCAAAAGACTCCCCCATTTTGCTGGCTCTTGGAATAAAGCCGATCCCCAAGCCGTTCATGACCAAAACTGAGGCCGCTGATCTGGCAGCCGTGGGCGTCTCCAACTTCTATGACTGGTACACGACTGAGCGCTTCCTGAAACTCGGTGGAAAAGAAGGTCAGTTGCCGACAGCGGTGGTCAGCAACAGCAAGGGCTTCTTTGCATTCAAGTCTGCCGAGACGATCGGCATAGGAGCGGGGCAGCATTGGCTGGACCGCACAAAGTACGCGGAACGCCACAGGTGGTTTCCATATGCCACTGAAGCAGGCATGCTGCTGATCTCTGCTCTGACCGCACGCACTGATGTCAACAACTGGCAGTACGGCGATCACATCCGGAAGCCTGTGACTGCATTTCATATCGTTGGCGGTGCGCGATGAGCCTACATCTAGTTGCCCCTCCGCTGGAGCCAACCATCAACACGACCTGCCCACATTGCGAATGCGAACTTTCTTGGTATTGGGAAGCTGCTGAAGAAGGCGAGGACTTTATGGTCTTCGACAGCGCCATCGAAATTCGCGGCTCAATGTGGTGTGACGAAACCTGCGAACTGCTCTCACGGCTTGACATGCGGCCCTTCCTATTACAGCGCATGCATGAAGTTATCACCTTCGAGCTGCCTGAGTTAGCTGGCTTCTATGCGACTCAATTAGTTCGCTTCTCTGTGGCCTTTGAACAGTCCGTGGAAGCAATGGGAGGCAGGCTGTGATCCGCTCCAGACGGTCTAAGTCTCGACCGGGAAGGCTCAAGGGCGAGGCTTTAGAGACGCTTCGCCTCGATTGCTTCTTGCGGGACAGGGGAAGATGCGTGAAATGCGGGAAGGTTATTCATCTATTCTCGCGCTTCTATGGCGATCCCGATGCCTTCGACATGGCCCACAAACGCAATAAACGGATGTGGGGCGACAGCTTGGACAATGTGGAATCGGAGTGCCATGACTGCCACATGAAGAGCCACAACGCGGGCGGAAAACCCTGCCCGAAGAAAGTAAGTGCCTTATGAGCAATGAACTATTACAGATACCTTTAGGCGGCATGCAGCAGTATGAGAAGCCGGACACTACGGAGTCCATTCTGCGGCTGGCGATTCAAAGCGGGGCAGGCATCGACACCATTGAACGCTTGGTCGCATTGAAACGCGAAGAAAGAGACTACCAATCGAGGGTAGATTTTGACATTGCCCTGAATGATTGCCAAAAGCAGATTGGGAGAATAGCCCCAAACCAGAAGCGCAACGATACCGGCTCGATGTGGTCTGACTATGCCCAACTCGACCGGACTATTCGCCCGATCTATACGGCTGCTGGGTTCTCCGTTACTTACTGCCAAGTAACACCTATTACTCCGGGGAAGGTCGCCGTACGTGGCAGGCTGTCTCGCGCTGGCGTTTCCCGAGACGACTATTACAGCGAGATCACGCCCAGTACAACCGGCCCTAAGGGTGGTGTTATGGCAACGGCTACAGATGCAGATGCAATCGCCGCATCCAGAGCAAAACGCTATGTGTTACTCGACATCTTCAATATCGCGGTCGGCATCGACAAGGAAGAAAAGGCCGGCATCCCCGAAGTCGGCATGGACGACAAGACCTTTGCCAACTGGAGAGACAGGATTGAGGGCGCTGCCAGCGGCAAGGAACTTACCCAGGTATTCATCGATGCCCTGAAGGCCGCAAGCGAAGCCGGAGATAAGGGCGCCGCGCGCACGTTCGAGAAGGTAAAGAACGAGACGTGGACGAAGAATGGTGGCTTCAAATGAAGCGCTGGGCAGAGATTACAGGATTGCGCCTCGGTATGTGGCTTAACAACCGCCACCTACATAAGTTGATACGCCGCTGGAGAGATGAGCAGGACGAGGTAATGAAGAAGGTGTATTGGCGAATGATGACGCAGACCTCCGATCGCTGGCTTGAGATGAAAATAAAACTTCGCGCAGCGAGGTCCAAATGAGAGAACTCCCCGGTCCTCCCCAATCCGATCAGTGGCTCAAGAATCGCGTGGGCCGCATCACTGGCTCACGCATGGCCGAGGTAATGAACGTCTTGACCCGCAAGAGCAAGAGTGGCGACATAGGCGAGCCGGGCGCGAAGCGAATCAATTACCGCCGCGAGCTGGTAGCAGAAAGAATCCTTGGCCGAGCTGCAAGTCACTTCGTTACCCGCTACATGGAAGAAGGAGCGGAGCGCGAGGATGAAGCGCGATCCATGTATACGCTGGCTACTCATCAGATGGTCATTCCATGCGGCTTTGTATTGCATCCGATCTTTGATTTCTCCGGAGCCACGCCGGATGGCTTAGTGGGCGATGATGGGTTGCTCGAAATCAAGTCTCCCAAAGCTGAAACCTTAGTGGAATGGCTCGATACTCGCGAAGTCCCAGATGAGTATAAGAAGCAGTGTCAGTGGGAGATGGTCTGCTGCGAACGCCAGTGGGCTGATTTCTACGGCTGGTATCCAGGCATGCCGCACTTCTTCAAGCGGCTGGACCGCGACAGCAAGTTGATTGCTGAGATGGAAGCCGAGGCAGAGAAACTCCATTTAGAGGTTGAGATGTTTCTGGCTAAGAATGGCCTGCCGCCAACAGTCTGGAATGATCCAGTTGAAATACCTATTAGTGCTTATGACTCAGACAGGTCATTTGCCGATAACTGCGCCTTTATTGGCGAAGAAATTATCCCCTAAGGAGAACGAATGCAACAGACACGACTAACTGGCAAGATTACCCGCTATGGCACGGCCCGCTATGGCTTCATTGAATCGGATGGCACTCCTTACTTCTTTACTCAGAGAGACCTCAATCCTTATGTGACCCCACAAGAGGGCATGATGGTTGAGTTTGACGTGAAAGAAGTAGTCGGGAAGGCAGACCATGCCGTGAACGTGACGGTGATCAAATGATTTGGGCCATATATCCAGCCACAGTGCTCTTGATAGTCGGCTTGCTTTACCTGCTTAGGCGGGCCGACCGGAAGAAAGCGAAAGCAGAAGCTGTCTTCTATGCGAAATTGATGCCCCCAACTATTTCGCTTCCACTCCCTCACAAGCATATATACGACACAGATTTCGGAACTCTGCGCACTTCAGACCGCAAGAAGCTTAGGGTCAAGTGCTCTGTACTTCACTGCAATTCATGGATCTCACTGAAAGGTAAATAGGCCGACCCTTGGGCGGATTTACAAAGTTGTTCTCAACAATCACCACGTCAACAGTCTGGATGGAGTCGGATCAGACAAGGATTGTATGGGTGACAATGATGGCTTTAGCTGATCAACACGGAAGAGTATTAGCTTCGGTCCCGGGCCTTGCTCATACTGCGCGCGTGCCGATTGAAGCCGTGAGAGCCGCCTTGGAAATCTTCCTATCTCCTGACCCCGATAGTCGGACGCCGGACTTTGAGGGAAGACGTATAGAGAAAGTAGAAGGCGGGTGGCGCCTATTAAATTATGCGCGCCATAGAGAGACAGGCAAGCCAGTAAGAGCGTCGCTCGATATGGCTGGATATGTGTATTACGCCGGGGAGCCAACCGGTGATCGGGTAAAGATTGGGTTCAGCAAAAACCCTTGGGCCAGAATAAATGATTTGCGTGTCACCAATCCTGGGCTGGAAATCCTAGCTACCGAATCGGCCACGATGCAAACCGAAAAAGACCGTCATCATGAGTTCGCATCGGCACGACTTGAAGGGGAGTGGTTCAAATTTACCCCATCACTTAAGAGCCTAATAGCAAATCTTATGGATAGGGACAGTAGGAAGGAAAAGCGTAGCAACTACGGTAGTAAAAAGTCAGTCACTACGGTAGCTACAGTAGCCGCAGAAGCAGAAGCAGAAGCAGAAGTAAAAATTAAAACCTCTTGCTCCGAGCGACACGATCGCTCAGAGCTGGAAAATATTAAGGGAACTTTGCCGTTGAATGACGGCACTGACTTCCCAATCACCGAATCTCAGGTAAGCGAATGGATAGCGCTTTATCCGGCAGTTGACGTAATGCAGCAACTACGCAACATGAAGGGCTGGATATCTGCTCATCAATCGCGGCGCAAGACTCGAAAAGGGATATTGAAATTTATTCATAGCTGGCTTTCTAGATCCCAAGATGCAGGAAGGGTGCCGAATGTACTCAATCAGCCAAATCGATTCCCAACCAAAACAGAACGCAATATCGAAGCCGCCAGACAAGCAATTTCTGATCTCTGTGACCATGCTCCTGATGGGATTAGCGGAGGCACGTCAAGCAACAGTGAGTCCGGAGACTTTAAAGCTGTACACCCAGCGCCTGTCGTGCTTCCCCCTGAGCGAAGTCAAAGTGATTCTGCAACGAATCAGCCAAGAGCCACGCGCTGAAGGGGAAACGTCCTTTCCTGCGCTTCCAGATATCGAGGCGATGGTGAGGCAGTACCAAGTCGGCCTGCGCGTCCAGAAGGCACGTGAAGAGCGAGAGAGAAGCGAGGCTCAGGAGTTCGATATCTTCCTGCGGCAGCGCATGAGCGAGGGCGAGTCCAAGGAATCTATATTGCAGAGATTCCCATCGCTTTCCCGCGCCTGGCAGATATGGCGCGGCGAGCTAGTTAGAACTGAAGATCGCAAGACGAAAGCGGCAGGCGAATAGGTGGGGAGTTATGTCAGAAACAGCACTGAGGCGCATCTTGAAAGTATTCAACCGTCAACGCACTCTTGGAGGCCACATAAAGCCTGACATGCAAGAGTTTGAGGCCTGCATACGGTATATCAGGGCCGAGCTGGCCATTCGCGGCCATAGAAAGCGGTTTGCGAAGCGGAGTGTCGCATGAGACCAAGAAAAGTAATCCTGCTAGCAGATGACATAGAAAGCTCCATGGGCATTACGAAGTTCATGCTGGAGACAAGAGGGCATTTTCAGGTTCTCACTGCCCGCAATATTCACGGCTTATTTGAAGTGCTGAGAACAATCCGCGTTGACTTGGTCATGATTGCCTTCGCAGATCAGGACTGCAACGCGCTTTCAGCTGATATCAAAGCACACTGGCCAGATACCCGAGTAGTTATTCATGGCGGTGCCCTGCAGCGCTATGACACATCCTCCTGCGTGGCCGATCTCATCATGCAGGAGGATGCGCCGGTTGAAATCATTGAAATTGCCAGAAAGCAGACGGCGCGCCGGAGGGGTCCGAGGAAGGCTGCAGCATGAGCGAGATGAGCCTAATTATCCCAGGCCTGACGCCTCCAAGTGTGAACCATTACAAGGCACGCGGCAAGAGCGGCCACTGGTATGTCACCGATCGAGCCCAATCGTTCAAGGATGCAGTGGCGATCTTCGTTCGTGGCCGCCAAGTGGGCGGTAGCAAAAGCGAGTATGCGCTGGCAGTCACTGTTTACTTCGGCAAGGGTCAGAAGGGCGATGGAGACAACATGTTCAAGGTGCTGGCCGATGCCCTGAAGGATTGTGGCTGTATCCACTCTGATGCCGCTATCAAAGATTGGTCAATGAAAGTGAGGCGGGATTGGGATAGGCCGCGTACTGAAATAGTAATTTCAACACTCTGAAAGGAACTTATGGCAGTTAAAAGATTATGGATTATCGAGTGTAAGTATTACAAGCGTGGGCGGAGTTGGCAGCTATCTATACATATGCCGTTCCTTCACAAAGATGCGGCCGAAGCGATAGCAGTCGAGCGGCAAGCAGCAAATCCGGGATGGCAATATCGTGCGGTGGAGTTTATTCGAGGAGGAAAATCATGACTGTAACTAAGCTTGTGGCAGAAAATGCCGAACTGAGATGTGAACTTCAGCGGCTAAAGAAAAACTCCCTCAACCTAGAAGGCTTGGACCACGCCGAGCGCAACATACTCATCAACCTGGCGGTTAAGTGGCTGAACTACAAAAACATCCTAGCAGAGCGCAACCGCTTAGCTAGTTCGCAAGCTGAGAGGCGCTCATGAAACTTTCGACACAGATGCTCTGGATAGCCATCATACTGCTGTCTCTCGCCCTTGGATCGTTCGCCAAGGCATGGCAGCACGAGAAGCAGGCAAATGCAATGCTCGTCGAATTGGACGGTAAATTGAGGACTGAATTGTACCAAGCGCAGCAAAAGCCGCAGCCGGATCACCTTCTCGCTGGCTCAAGCTGCGATCTCGAACCGGGAACGTGGTGGATATTTACCACCGAAGTTACATTACATCAATCAGGTGCCGAAGATTGCGATAGCTGCATGTTCGTCGATAGAGCCCGCAAATCTCCAACACCTTTCGTGACCGACGGCCTGAATTACGGCGATCCTGCTATTCCTCCAACACCCAGCGGGAGGAAGCAGTGACATTCGACCCTACTAACGTAAAGCGCATATCCATAGCCGACTACCCCACTATGGTAGATGCAGAAGATTACGACAAGCTGTTGCAGCGCGCTATTGATCTGGAGAGGGCGTTAGGCTCTCTAGTTGACTCCATTGAGGATGCAGGCGGTCATGACGAGAATGGAGACGTATTCGACATATCTGAAGCGTGTGACCTGCTAGACGGGCCATATAAGCCGTTACTCCCGCAACCTACAAAACCGGCTGAATCACCCTTGACGGAAGCTGAACTTCGCGGCGCTCAACAGCTATGTGTGGCAATGGGGGAATGCACGGCGACGTATTACTTAGCTCTGCTAATTGGAGAAGTAGAGCGATTGCTGGCACAAAATATACGTCTCTTAAGCGAGCTAAACACTGCCCTTAAGGCTATTGATCCTAAAGCTCTGCAAAGCACCAGAGACTACGCGATAGAGCTTGCATGTAGGGGCCACTACGAAAATAAGCGCATCGCGGAGTTAGAAGTCTTTGTCATGGAGGTATCCAACTTTGCCCTTAACAATGAGGGCCAAGACGATTGGATGGAGATAGAAAGAGACATTATTAGCCTTTGTGACCACGCCGCTTTACTAGCGAAAGGAAACCAATGAGCACCTTTGATCCAGATAAAGTGAAGCGGCTTTTACACGAAGACTGCGGCTTTGATTTCTACGTACGAGAAGAGGATTACGACAACCTGCTAAAGATGTTCCATGACTTACAGGCAAAGAATACCAACCAAGATGCATATATTACGGTACTTGAGCGGGGACTGAAAACAGCGAAGGGAATGTTATGAAACATGACTTTGTACCATGCCACTGCGAAGACTGCCACGGAAGCCAAGATGCTCTCTGTGCTGAATGCCACGAATCCCACAAACACGATCAAGATCCATCGCCAATGAGCACCTTTGATCCAGATAAAGTGGAACGATGGGACCGTTGTGACAATGTTAAGCGCATAAACGAGAAAGTATTAATGCCTCACTATTTTGAGGGGATAACGGATGTTTGTATCACGCAAAGGAGAAAAATAATGCAACCGTTTCAGCAAAGAGTAATAGAAGAGCGCAGGGAATTACGTTGCAAGTTGGATAAGCTAAACGAATTCGTCGAAACAGAGATGTTCAACCAACTTCCCCATGTTGAAAAGGGACGAATGCTCAGACAGCGGTCGTTGATGGCCGATTATGCGGAAGTGCTTGACGAAAGAATCGCAAACTTTCGATAAGCTGCCATTTTAAGTGCATCACGCACCTGAGAGGAACAATGGGAGAATTACTGAGTATAGCTCCAGATGACGTGGAGCGATTCACGCTAATCCCGAATGGAAGAATGTTCGTATTTGCCGAGGATTACGACAACCTGCTTCGGCTCTACCGCCGTATGGAGAGCACACGAGAGGATTTCGGGACGCTTCAGAAGATAGCGCAGTCAATGAAGCTCATAGAACACAAAGCCGACCAAGCGCTCCAAGGGCAATATACGAAAGAGCAGTTACTTGGCGTAATTCTTCACGAAGCGCGTAAAGCATTGATGGTGATAAAGGAAAAGCCATGAAGGCACCAATAGGGAAAACACCCTTATTCGATGACCTATTAAAGGCTCAATCCCTGCTTCGCTCCCGAGGGCTGCTATGAGCTTGGGCCTGGTAAGCAGAATTGTTGGAGAACTTACTTCCATGGAGTGGCGAGTATTTGCCTTGGCCTCTGAGGGTTTGAGTAAAGAGGAAATAGGCAATCTGCTAGGCACTTCTCATCGAACGATCGGGGCCCACCTGCAAAATGTCTACAAAGTAACTGGCATGGCATCGCGTAAGGAGCTAGCGGGATTTGTATTTGCCAATCCGGACTTGCTAGAAATGCTTAGAAGACACACCGATATATACATGTTCTGCCTAAAAAACACGGAGAAAACACCTAGAAAAGCAGTATTGAATCAGGAAGATAAAAGCTCTATGGTTGAGCCTGAACTGGCCGATTAAAAATGGGTCGCTTGCTTTCTCAGATGGGCGTGGGCGACCCATATACACCACAGTTCCGAGCACTGATAAGCTCGGCCTCCCTGAAAGGCCCAGACCTAAATGTCTAATAACAAGCGCATTCTCAATGTGACTCGCGGCTTCACGCTCAAACATAAGCAAGCCCTGAAAGCAGTCGATGAATGCGCCTGCACTTGGGTGGAGTTCGGCGTGAGCATTCGCGATCTTACCTTGGCTGAATCTATCGCTGCGCGGAATGAGCAAGCAAGACTTGCTGAGCCCTTGCCCTTTGCGGAGATCCCCGGCTTAATATTCATGCCTCCAGCGAGCACAACCGTCTCCCGTGCGCATGAGATGAAGATTGCCGGGCTTGCTTACCAGTTTGCGGCTGCGCGATGAATTACATAGCTGTCAATCTCAAGATTTGCGAGAGCTGCGGCGTCCTAATGGTGCGGCAAAGTGGCAAATACTGCGGCAAATGCGTAATGCCTGTGATGGTCCCAGAAAAGACATTGCGTAAAGGCCGGCCTCGCAAGTGTCTTCAGGGTAAACAAGCGTGAACAGGCAAATCATGCTGGCTCTGCGACTCGCTATCCTGGTAATCTCTGGCATTGCGGCCTTATCCGGAAAATACCCTCCAACTGCTTCAGCACAATCGGCAATCAGTGCTGAAGACGCCACGCAAGACGCAAACATCTCTTCCTTAAACAAGCACATAGAATCTACAGACGCGAATGTCTTGCGCCAGGAAACGGCTCTGAACATCAATGCTATGGCAATCGCTGAACTGCAAGGTGAAGAGAGAGTTTTCTTCGGCATCCTGAGCATCCTCACCGGCGCTTCTATTGTGATCCAGGTAAAAGGACGCAAATCTGTATGAGCGACGAAGGGCACCCGAACACGGTTTATTGCCCTGAATGCTTACAGCCTGCAGGCATGCCTTGCATCGATGGCTACGAAGTGACTCATGAAGGGGAACTGCTTTCCATCTGTGCTCTGTATCACGAAGAGCGCATCTTATCGGCGGCTTACAAAGAGAAGTTCGAACACCAATGAATCCTTTCCTCTCGCTTCTCGAACTCGTGCTAGCAGTTCTGGCGACTTGGTTCACTGTAGTGGGCATTGGATGCTTAATTGAATGGTTGACAAGTGATGAGTGACGAACCTGGAAACAGGAAAGAAAACAAGAAACGTACTCTGCCCAAAGAAGCGGAGCCTTATAAGTTCAAGCCGGGCCAGTCTGGAAACCCGAATGGGCGGCCTAAAAAGAAGCCGATAACCGAGCTTTATGAAGAACTTATGTCTGATCCTGAGATACGCGAGCAGATTAAGCAGGCCATCAGGAACCGGCTCACATCAGGTAGAATGGTCGGCGCGATGGAGATGAAAGAAGCTGCAGACAGGCTTGAAGGCAAAGTTACTCAGCCGCTGGAAGGCACTTTCGATGTGAATCTCTCGTTGGCCGATCGGATGCAAAAGGCACGCGAGCGAGTATCCGAATAAATCCGCCTATAAAGGAATCGTATTAAGGTGTCGCCTATCTCGGGCGAATCATATATGCCCGCAATAGATCATACGAATTCCCATACGGATTTAGAGCAACAGCTAGTCGAAGACTTATATAGTTTCCGCTTCAATCCTCTGGGCTGTGCTCTGTATTCCTTTCCGTGGGGCGAGGGCGAAGTCAAGGACTCATCGGGTCCGAGGCAATGGCAGAGAGAGCAGCTTGAATCGCTCCGCGACCATCTGAGCGATCCCGCAACGCGGTTCACGCCGTACTTGGAAGCCATATCAAGTGGCCACGGCATAGGCAAGAGCGCTGATGTTTCGTTCATCATTCATTGGGCGCTAAGCTGCTGGGAAGATGCCCGCATCGTAGTCACGGCGAATACTGGCGACCAGCTGGCTACCAAGACGGTTCCTGAATCAAAGAAGTGGTTTCGGCGCGCGATCAATGCGCACTGGTTCAATGTCCGCTCCGAGTTCATCAAAGTTCACGATGAGAAGCACAAAGATACCTGGCGCGCTGATTTCGTAACATGGTCGATCGAGCGAACAGAAGCTTTTGCCGGTCTGCACAATGAAGGCAAGATCATCGTCCTTATCTTTGATGAAGCCTCGGCAATACCCGACAAGATTTGGGAAGTAGCTGAAGGCGCAATGACTGATGAGAATACGGTCATTGTCTGGCTGGCTTTTGGCAATCCCACCAAGAACACAGGCCGCTTCAGAGAGTGCTTTGGTAAGTTCTCGCATCGTTGGAAGCACCGCAACATCGACTCAAGGACAGTTGAGGGCACGAACAAAGAGCAGCTAGCCAAGTGGATTGAAGACTATGGCGAAGATTCGGATTTCTGCAGGGTACGTATACGCGGCGAGTTTCCCCGAGCGGGCTCTACTCAATTTATTCCGTCTGATCTTGTTGCTGCGGCGCGCAAAGCTAAAGTAGAAGTCCCGGTCGTGCTTCCAAAGATTGGAGCATGCGACGTCGCCAGATTCGGAGATGATCAAAGCGTCATTGGAGACAGGCAAGGCCGGCGCGGCAGGATCTGGAAGCGGTTCCGAGGGCTTGATGTCATCCAGTTGGCCGAGCGTTGCATCGAGTACATAGATTCTGAGCGGCCGGACGCCTTCGTGGTGGATGGCGATGGCATCGGGGCAGGCTGCTTCGATTACATCAAGCATCGTGGCTATGATCGCAAAACCCTGTTAGTCGAGTTTCATGGCGGCGGCACACCGACAGATCCTCAAAAGTATTTCAATAAGCGCGCTGAAGTTTGGGGCGGCATGCGTGACTGGCTCAATGATGGGGCGCAAATTCCTGATGACCCTGAGCTCGACACAGAGCTTACGGGTGTGGAATACGGCTACTCACCAAAGGGCCAGATCCAGCTGGAGAAGAAAGACGACATGAAGAAGCGCGGCCTTTCCTCACCTGACCATGCTGACATGCTGGCGATGACGTTTGGCGTCAAGGTGGCTCCAAAGCTTCAGCCTAAAGGCCCACCAATCAGAACATCTACCTGGAGTTGACATGGCAAAACTGAGCACAGCAGCGCGTAGGCACATCCCGGCCAGCAAGTTTGGACTGCCTGGATCGCACAAGTATCCGATGCCAGACAAATCTCATGCCGCGAATGCCAAGGCGCGCGCCACACAGATGGTTGACAAGGGCAAGCTCAGCGAAGCCTCGGCAGAGAAAATCAGGGCCAAAGCAAACCGTCTTTTAGGAGAGAAATGATGGCAAACTTCAACGAAGTCATGGACATGAACGCGCGCTCAATGCCTAAGAGGGGCGCTGAGAAGAAGCCTGAAGTGAGAAGCATTGAGCATGAGCGCAGCGAGAACGGCGGGCATGTCTTCAAGCACAACTTTGAGAATCATGGCGCAGGCTACAAAGAGCCGGAGATGCACACCTTTGGCAAGAGTGAAGGGCGTGAAGCTCTTGAGCATTTCGCCAAGCATGCTGGCCTGAGCGAGCACATGACGCGCGAAGAAGAGCCGGGCGAGCCTGAAGGCGATATTGACTCTGCGGCAGGGGCGGCCACCTAAAGTGACGCAAGAAGAGATACGCAAGGTCGAGAACTACGCGATTGCTTGCCCGCTTGAGCACATCGAAGATCCGGACATGCTGGCCTTCCTTGCTTCGCTGATTCAGGACCATGACCACTTGCGGGAAAAGCTGATGACTGAGCCGAATCGGCAGAAGCGGAAAGAAAAGCTTGACGCGATGCGGCCGCACCTGAAATTCAGGGCCAACTCAGAGAACTCCTATTTCCTGGCTGAGCTGGTTCGAGCAAACGGCGTGCAGCCTATCTATCAAGAGCAGGAAGACATCGAGAAGAAGCGGATTTGGATGCCGCCCAGCTTTGTTCACGAGGTGCGCTGATGCCGAAATTCCTTGAAGACAAGCTAAAGGCTGAGTACGGCAATGACCCTCATGCTATCTATGGCACGATGAACAAGATTGGCGCAATGAAGGGCAACAAAGAGACAGCTAAAGGCCGCGAAATGGAAGCCAAGCATGAAAAGAAGATGCGCGGCGAAGCTCATGAGTATGACCACAACCGGCCCAAGCGGCCAGTGAAATCCCGGTACAGCCGATAAATGGACGAAGATCAGAAGCAAACCGGGGAGTCTCCCGAAGACAAACTGCTGCGCGAAATCCGGGAAGACTACACCTACTTCCGCGATTACTGGCGCGAGAACCATGAAGAGGCCAAGGTAGACCTTCGTTATGTCTCTGGCGATCCATGGGAGTCGGATGAGCGGCGGGCACGCGAGGACAATGGCAGACCGGTCCTGTGCCCCGATGAGCTTGAGCAGTACCTGAACGCGACCATTAACAATCTGCGGCAGAACAAGCGGGCTATCAAAGTCAATCCAGCCGGTGCCAGTGCTCAGGACAAAGATGCAGACACGCGGAGCGCAATCATTCGCGGCATCGAATACAAGAGCAATGCTCAAGCCGCTTATACGAATGCCTTTGAAGGGGCAATCAACTGCGGCTTTGGCTTCTTCCGAATCAGCACGAAGCAGGCAGGCAAGAATGGCGAAGTCGAGCCCTGCATCAAGATCATTGAAAACCCGCTTTCAGTGATGATGGACCCAAACGCCAAGGAAGCAGACTTTTCCGATCAGCGGACCTGCTTCGTCATGGATGTGATGCGGCAGTCGAGCTTTTCCGAGAAGTATCCGAACGCAAAGAAGACGAGCTTCACAGCCGAAGATCAAACGATTGCGCCGGGCTGGTTTCAGGGTGAAAACATTGTGGTGGCCGAATATTGGCGCGCATCTGTTCAAGCAGATGACTGGAGCAAAGCCGAAGTAACGCAGTACATCACCAACGGCATCGAGATCTTGGAAGAGACGGAATGGCCGGGAACACGCATTCCCATCATTTCCGTGACCGGCAAGAAGATGTATGTGCCACGCGGTGGCGAGATGGCGCGCATGTTCTATTCGATGATCCGGAAGGCACGCGGGCCGCAAATGATGTTGGCTTACATTGCCTCACAGGAAGCTGAAGAGTATGGAATGGCGCCACGTGCGCCGATGGTTGGCTATGTCGGCCAGTTCAATACTGACAAGGAAGCCTGGGACAATGCCAACAAGGTGCCCAGGGCTTATTTGATGATTGATCCGGTGGTTGACCAAACGGGCAACCAGGTTCTTCCTTTGCCCACGCGCGTGCCGTTTGTCCCAAATGCTCAGGCGTATGAGATCGGGTTTGAGCGGTGGCGGCGGTCTATTCAGTCGGCCATGGGCATCACACCTTTGCCTACTCCGGCTCAACAGCAGAATGAGAAATCAGGTGTGGCGCTCGAACGAATTCAGACGCAACAGGCGATTGGGGCCTATCACTTTACTGACAACTTCGATCGCTCGCTTGAAAACGCCGGCCGCCAACTTGATGAACTGATCACGAAGGTCATGGATACGCCGCGGCATGTGGCTACCCGTCAACCGGATGATGAGCATGCACTTTTGGCCGTGGCGCCAGGTGGTCAAATGCCGGAAGATGCTGCCGAGGATGCTGAGCCGTTCGACCCAACGCAAGGCGACTTCGATGTAACTATTTCGACAGGTCCAAGCTATCAGTCGCAGCGGGAAGAGGCGAGCGCGTTCGTTGATTTGCTGGTTCAGGAGATTGATCAGCTTCCAATTGCGCCGCAGGGAAAAGCTTCTTTGCTGGCCACGGCCGTGAAGCTGAAGAACCTCGGCCCAATCGGAGATGAGATTTCAAAGATTCTCGATCCGCAGGGCGATGGCGAACCAATCCCGCCTCAAGCGCAGCAGATGATTGCTCAGCTTCAGCAGCAGTTGCAGCAGGCTCACATGATGGGCCAAGGGCTTTATCAGAAGGTGCAGGAGCTTGAGTTCGACCGCAAGGCAGGCGTGGTCAAGGCACAGAATGATTATGCCTTAGAGAAGCTCAAGATCGAGGCCCAGGTAACGACTGCTGAAATCAATACGAAAGCGCAGCAGTTGGACGAGCGAGTTACATTCGTGCATGACTTGGTGAAGCAGTTGATTGGTCAAAGGCATGAATTAGGCATGGGCGCCGCCGAAGCACAGCAAGAGCAGCAGATGGCGCAACAGCAGGCCCAGGCACAGAGCGCGCAAAGTGCTCAGGATGCAGGTCAGCAGCAAGCCATGCAGTCACAAGGAGGAGCAGGCAATGAATGAAAACGGGCAGTTCGGAAACTTTACTCAAGCCGGAAACAGTCGCGTTCGGTGCGACTGCCATGACTGCACGCAGGCACGTTACAGGATGAGCACGCAAGGTGGCATATTGGGCTCCATAGGTGCCGCCACTGCCGCTCCAAGCTTGCAGCAACTGAAGGCACAAGCCGAATTGGCACAGCCGGACACCTCAGGACGGCTGATATGCGGCTGCATGAACTATTGCAAGGGGCATAACGGGTCTCAAGCAAATGCCTGAGTATCAGCAGCGGGTAAGAGATGAGTTAAACGAACTTATCGGGCGCGCACTGAAACTGAATGCATTCATTGGAGAGAGCCCAATTTTTGCCAGCCTCGATGTGGATGAGCAGCGCCGCTTAGTAATTCAACTCTATGTCATGCGCCAGTATGAGGCGATCCTCGAAGAGCGCATAGACCACTTCTAAAGTAAGGCGCTCGGGAACGACTCCGAATGGCACTACGGAGCAGACTCGGGAATTCGTGCCCGACGCGGTAGTAAATGCGGTTCCTACGCTCCCCTGTGGATGCAGAAGGCACCGAGCGCCCCCGTGCCGCCAAGTTTTAAACCAAAGGACAACGCAATGAGCGAACAGACGGCAACGGTCGAATCGTCAACGGCCACTCCTGTAATTGAAGTCGATCGCGGCCCATTAGTTACATGGAGCCCAGATCAGCGTGCAGAATTCCGCAGAACAGGCGAACCGCCGAAGATAGAGGAGTCGGCACCCTCAAAGACGGAGGAAGCTCCGAAATCATCCGAGGCCACTGAGGCCAAAACTGAGGGCGCGCCGGAATCGCCTAAGAAGCTGCAGGAGCAAAACCATCGCAAGCCTGGTGCTGAGCAACGCATTGGGCAGTTGACTTCGGAGAATAAGCGGCTCAAGGCAGAACTTGAGGCACTCAAAACTCCAAAGCCATCTGCCGAAGCAGCGAAGCCAGCCCAGCAACAGCCTCCACCACAACGTTTAACAGAGCCTACTCCCGAAGACAAGAATGCAGATGGCACTCCAAAGTTTAAGACCTATGAGGAGTACACGAAAGCGCTTGCTCGTTGGGAGATTCGGCAAGAACTGGCTGAGCAGCAAGCACAGCAGACACTTCGTGCTCAGCAAAAAGAAATAAACGCCAAGGTGGACGAGGCAAAGACTCGCTATGAGAACTTCGACGCAGTAATCGAGCCTGCGATTAAGGCAATCAGCGATCCATCTATTTCGCCAGTGGTGAAACAGATGCTCAATGATTCGGAAGTATTGCCGGACCTGCTCTTCACCATCGCAAGTGATCAGAAAGAATTGGTCGCCTTCACCAAGATGGCAAAAGAGAATCCTGGCAAAGCGCTCCGATACATTGCCCTGACGGAAAGCCTGATTCACGAAGAACTCACCAGCAAGTCCAAGGAAAAAGCTCCTGTAAAGACGCAAACCAGTGCAGTCCCGAGACCCCCTGCAGAAGTTGGAGGCCGCGCATCGGCCCCTCCTGATGCGTTGGAATCGGCTGCCAAGGCGAATGATTTTCGGCAATTTAAGTCGGAGTCCAATCGCCGCTATCTGGCCCGCTTAAAGGGCTGAGGTTTAACCAATGTCACAGAGTTTTCTAGACACAAATTGGGTATCCATGCGCATTCTGTGGTTCTTGCAGAATGCGCTTGAGGTTGCCAGCGTTTTCAATACCGAGTGGGAGTCTGAGTTTGGCAAGGCTTTCCCGGTCGGTTCTTCGGTGCAGGTAAAGCTGCCCCAGCGCTGGCTTGTGACGAACGGCCTTGGCTATCAGCCGCAAGGCATTGCTCGTCTGGCCACCACTATTAACCTGGATCAGGTGTTCGGCATTCACTTCGAGTGGGATTCTTATGAGCGGCTTGTCAAGATGGAGCGCTCGCAGGAAGAGCTTGAAGAGAACTACCTGTTTCCGGCTGCTCGTCAACTGGCACAGGAGACCGACTCCCGCGCTGCCAGCTGGGCCACGCTGAATACCAACAACGTGGTGGGAACGCTGGGAACGGATTCCACGACTCTTGCCCCGTTCGCGGCGGCAGAGCGCTTGCTCTATCAGAAGGCATGCCCCAAAGGCATTCGGCATTTGTGCTTGTCTCCCTCGCTCATGCAGAGCTACGTACAGACCAACGTCACGCAGTTCAATCCGGCGCCTGAGATTTCGCGCATGTTCCGCACTGGCGTTATCGGCACGGCTGCCGGATGGGAATGGTACCGCTCCAACTCGCTCTTTTCGCAGACCGTTGGAACGGCTCCCACAGGCGGCGTGACAGTCAATGGAGCAGGCCAGTCCGGTTCTTCGCTGGTAGTCACTGGCACGGCTTCGCAGACGATCAACCCCGGCGACAAGTTCAATATTGCCCTGGTAAATTCCGTTAATCCGACCACTCGCCGCAATTCAGGCAACATGGGGCTGCAAACCTTTGTTTATACGGGCAGCACTCCATTCGTTCTGACAGGCGGCGCGGACACCATTCCGATCTCGCCGGCTATCTTTGGCCCCGGTTCGCAGTATCAGAATGTCAGTGCTCTGCCGGCCAACTCGGCAGCGTTGACCTTCTGGCCTGGAACCTCCAGCCCGAGCGGCGCGACTGGAACGGTTTCACTCGGCCTCTCCAAGTTCGCTTTTGCGATTTCTGGCGGCAAGCTGGAAGTTCCGAAGGCGGTAGAGCGCGCGGAGCAGACGGAAGATCCGGATACGGGTATGACCGTTCGCTTCGTTCGTGCATGGGATCAGCGCGAGTCGAAGATGACCAACCGCTTCGACATGTGCCTCGGTTTCGGCAACCTCTATCCAGACAATGGCGCAGTTGCCATTGCAGGAGCGTAAATCATGCCAGTACAGTCATTCACACCGCAAAAGCAGTATCTGAGTTTCTCGGGGATCATCAATCAGTTGGTCAACGTGATAACTTACTCGACTGCCGGGAATGTCACGTTCTTACCGACTGACATTCTTGGGAGTTTCATCATTCATGCCATTGGGGCATCAACCCGCACTGACACCTTGCCTTCAGCCGCCTCGCTTATCCCGCTGATCGAAGGTGCGCAGGTCGGCTCTTCGATTGAGTTCATTGTCCGCAACACTGGATCGGTCACATTGACGATTGCAGTGGGCGCAGGTGGCACTGCCAATGCTGGTGACACGCTGACGATTGCGACAGTGAGCCAACGTACCTTCCTGTTGGTTGTTACGGCTCTCCCTGACCAGTATGGGAATGGAGCAGCCTACACGCTGTACAGCGAAGGCGCAGTCGCTTACTAGCTGCCAAAGGGGCGCATTCTCACCGGTGCGCCCCATATTTTCGCAAAGAGGAAACTATGCCTTACGCCATTGATCAAGAAGCACTCGATTCACCCAACATGAAGGTGATGGACATTCATCACCCGCCCATGAAGTCAATTCCGCATGAGGAATTCCCCAAGATGGTCTATCTGCATCCGGTGGACAAGACCAAAGAACACCGCGTCAAGATAGTTGCTAATAAGAAGGAACTCGAGGCAGCCACTAAGCATGGCTGGCGTATGGATGCACACGTTCCTATCGCCCCGCCTGATGCAGAGATCGAGGCAGGCGAATTCGAGATGGGAGAATAATCATGGAATATCAAGAATTCCCGCGCATGATCTATCTTCATGAGGGCAAGGACAACTCACAGGACAAAATCGTTCATGACCAAGATGAACTTGATGCTCATTTGGAGCAAGGATGGTCCAAAGAGCATAAGGCTCCGGAAATAAGCCCTAAACCTGAAATAGAAGAGCCTGCCGAATCTATAAAAAATGAACCTGAAATAGAAGTTTCAGCAACTGAAACGCAAGATTCATCTGAGGTCGCTTAATGCCTATTCCTGCACCTCCGAGTGATGCGAATTCAATCTCTGTCAAATCCGGCGACATCATCAAGGCCGCGATGCAGGAGATTGGTGCCTTGTCACCGGGGGAGCAACCATCCCTGGATGACTCGGCATGGGTGTTGCAGAAGCTGCAGCGGCTGATTGACCGCTACAATGCCATGCGGCCCATGGTCTATAGCGATACCTTCACTCAGTTCACGCTACAGGTGAATCATCAACCGCATACCATTGGACCCGGGGCAGACTTTGATGTCATTCAGAGGCCCATCGATATCCCAACTATCGGCCTTATTCTTGTCGGAAGCACTACTCCGGTAGAAGTGCCATTGCAGAGGCGGGATAAGGATTGGTGGGCAGCGCAGACCATTAAGTCGCTGTCTTCGACACTGCCAACGGATTATTACTACTCGCCAGACTGGCCGAATGGAAGCATCAACTTCTGGCCAGTGCCGACAGCAGTAAATGATGTTCTGATTCAGTCGCGCTCGGTGCTCGCGCAAATCGATAATTACAATCAGACCTTTTCGATGCCTCCGGCCTATTGGGATGCAGTTGTTTATCCTCTGGCTGTTAGTCTGTGCCCTTCATTTGAGCGGCAAGCAAGTCCTGACCTGCAAGCGCTGGCTTCGCAGTCAATCAGGGCAGTCGAAGGCAATAACATTTCCTCGCCGCGGCTGTTCAGCGATTCTCCAAGCCAGAGCGGCACTAACCGATCGCGGCCAGATTTTAACTTTCTGACGGGGCTGAATCGATAAATGCGCATCGGATTTGTCGGCGGCTCTTACACTTCCGCTTCCAGCGCGATTGCTGATGAAGAGTGCATCAACCTTTATGGGGAAACGCTCGAATCGCAAGGGTCTATTGTGCCGTCGAAGTCTTACGGCGGCCAGACTGCCGGAACGGTGCGCAATTATTACGGCACTCCGGGGCTTTCACTCTTCGGAACTGCGCTGCCAGGTGTGCCGCGTGGCCAATTCTGGACAGGCAGCCGCTTCTTTGTGGTTGCCGGGACGCAATTCATTGAACTGTCGAGCGCTGGAGCGCAGACGGTCTGGGGAACGGTGGCCAGTGACGGCAACGCGGCCTCAATCGCCTTCAATGGCATTCAGCTGCTGATTGTCTCAGGTGGCCATGCCTACTGTTTCACACTGGCAACCGGTGCGCTGCTTGAAGTGACAAGCCAATTGGCAGGCGTGCCGATGCAGACGGATAGCTCAGACACCTATTTCATCGTCTGCTTCCAGAACAGCAACAAATTTCAGATGTCGCAGGTGCTGGATGGCACGACCTGGCCCGGGCAGCTGGTAAATGAAGTCTCCGTCTTTCCTGAAAACATTGTCTCGATCATCGTCAATCATCGCGAGCTATGGATTTTAGGGCCGAAGCGGTCACAGCCTTATCAGGACACCGGATCGACTGAAGTTTTTGATGTAATCCCAGGGGCTTTGATTGAGACAGGCTGTGCGGCAACCTTTGCCGTCGCCCGCATCGATAACTCGGTGTTTTGGATTGGCCTTGACGAGCGCGGCGCCATGATCGCATGGAGAAGCAACGGCTACACACCGGCAAGGATTTCAACACATGCCGTCGAAACTGATTTAGGCACCTATGCCAACATTTCGAGCTTAGTCTCCTACTCTTATCAGAATGCAGGGCATCTCTTCTGGGTACTCTACATCCCCGGCTCGCAGTGGTCATGGGTTTATGACGTAACTGAAGGGTTGTGGCATAAGCGCGCAGAATGGGTCAACAATGCATGGGTGGCTCACTATAGCTGGAATCACTCGTTTGCCTTTGGAAAGCACTTGGTTGGTGACTGGAATTCGTCGAACCTGTATGTCCTGAGCCCAGCAAATCTGACTGACAACGGCCTGAACATTCGGCGGCTTCGCAGGTCTCCCATCGTTGGCGATGAAATGGCATGGATCTACCACTCGGAACTGACGGTAGATTTCGACACAGGCGTGGGGCCGCAACCTCCGCTTATGGATGGAGACAATGCGCCTCGGCCTCCGCAAGCTATGCTCAGATGGAGCGACAATCGCGGCAAAACATGGTCAAACGAGCATATTGCTTCAATCGGCTTCGCAGGCCAATACACCGTTCGCGCTATCTGGCGGCGGCTTGGGAGGTCGAGGTACCGGGTCTATGAGCTTTCAATTACCGACCCTGTGCCGGTGGCGATCGTGGATGCATATCTTCGGACGGCTTCTTAAATGGGAACCACACCAAATTTAGTAGTTGCTCCGAATACGCCGCAGACACCACTCTTCGATCCGGTAACAGGGCAAATGAGCTTTGTTTGGATCAAATGGTTTCAAGGCATCACGCAGGCAGTGAATGCCGGGCTCAATATCATCGGGCAGTTCACAGGCATCATTGCTTCGACCGCGCAGGTGCAAGGCAGGACCGAAGACATCGGTGCCACGCTCCACAACATCAGCGCGGGCGGCGTCATATCGACCGACAACCTGACGGATGGAACTGGCAGTCCTTTAGCTGGCGGCAAAGAAGCCTTTAGTGCGTTAGTTGCTTCCGGCCCTCTTGCTGGAAGATCCCTCATATATACCGGCACAGCCTGGATGCCGGAAAACGTCAATTACGGGAATGTCTCAGGCACTCCGGCGCTGCCAGCAACGACGCCTGCCATAACCAGCAAATGGCTGGATGCTTATGATGCAACGACCGGCTTCTTCAGCCAGACGCAACCTGCCTTCTCGGACCTTACCGGCGCAGCAACAGCGGCGCAAGTCCCTGCACTCAGCGCTCTGACTGGACAGATTACAGCAGCGCAGTTGCCCCCAGCAGGTATCAGCGGCACTGTGACATTGGCCAAACTCACTACAGGCGGCACCAACGGCTCGCTGACATTTGTAAATGGCCAGATAACAGCAGTCGTCAATCCTACCTAAATAAAGCCTGTGCGACAGGAGCACAGTAATGGAGAAAGCATGATTGTATATGGATTAGCATGCGCAGCGGTGTGCGATGTAATTTTGCGCGAAACCGGCCAGGAAGTCACAGAATTCACGCCCATTGAATCTCTGGATGTGGACTCGCTTGAACTGCTTGACTTGCTGATGGAGATCGAGCGCGAGACCGGCATTGCAGTTCCAGATGCGCGCATTGCTGAACTGCAAACCGTGGGCGACATCGTCAAGGTTGCTGCTTGATTACTATTCACACTGAAAACTGGAAAGCGATCGATCAGGAAATTGAAGAGATAGCGCCCCTCCATTGGAAAGAACTGGCGCTTGATCAGCTTCTGTTTAAGCCCGATCTTGATCATGAGCGCTATCTGGCTATGGATGCGGCCGGAGCCATGCATGTAGTTACAGCGCGAGACGGTCTCAAGCTTGTGGGATACATCATTTGCTTTGTCATGCCGCACTTTCATTACAAATCTTCCGGTCTTACTGCTTTAGCTGACATGTATTACATCCTGCACGAGTATAGAAAGGGCGGTCTCGGCCTGCGCATGTTCAAGGAAATGGAGCGCGGTCTCCGCGCCCGCGGTGTAATTCGTGCGCATATGAGTTGCAAGGTCCACGAAGATCACACGCGACTCTTTCAGGGCATGGGATGGAAATTGACTGATCTTACGTTCTCTAAGCTATTGGTGGAGGCTAAATGTCTGTAACTGGCTCAATCATCGCGGGGGTGGGGCTTGCGGGCTCCATCGGGGGGGCCGCTATCGAGGGCAATGCGGCACAAAGTGCCGCTTCAGATCAGTCTCAGGCCGCAGATCAGGCGGCCGAACTCCAGTATCAGGCTTCCCAAAACGCTCTCGGCTTCCAGGAACAAGAGTATAACCAGTCCCAACAGAACCTGCAGCCGTGGCTTCAATCCGGCAGCGGGGCTCTATCCAATCTTGATTACATGCTCGGCATCACGCCGCAGATGACCGGTTCAGTTCCTGCCGGACAATCAACATTTTCTCCGACACAATTCAATGCTTCTGCACCTGGCGGCCAACCATCAGGCCCCACTCAGCCGGGCAGGATAAATCCTGGCTATGGCGCAGCGCCCACAAGCGGCGGTCCAGTCGCGAGCACTGCAGTCAGCACTCCTTCAAATCTTGGCAGCGCATTGCAGCGGGTGGAGGCGAATGGCGGCTCGGCACCGGTCGGCGGTACACCGACCACTCCGCTTCAATCCGGGAATAATGGAGTTGCGCCGGGAAGTAATCCTTACAGCCAGAATCCTCAATCCTCTGTCGGCTCTCCCGCTGCTTACACTCCTTCAGCGAAGAGCATCGCTCTTCAAGGTTCGGCGCCCACGCTTGGTTCACTTCCAGGGGGAGCACCTGGCGCGACGAGCACAGGGTCTTCGTTGCAGCCTTTTGGGGGTGCATCGACGCCCACTGCGGTGCAAAGGGGCGGCTCATTCACCCCTCCTCCTTCAGGCTCAGGGACGGCGGCGACAGGGACATCGGCGGCAAATCCTTCCAGTCCAAGCACTAGCTTCGGCTCCCTCTTGCAGCCTTATTCTGGAAGCTTTACCGCTCCGACCGCGCAACAGGCACTGAACTCTCCCGGCGAACAGGCGCAGTTGACCTTGGGCGAACAGGCCCTTCAACAGTCGGCGGCCGCTTCGGGCAATCTTCTTACGGGTGGCACTGCTGAAGCCCTCAATAATTATGCGCAGAACGTTGCATCGACCGGCTATCAGAACGCTTATAACAATGCTTACAACACCTATGCCACGAACTACAACCAGTATGAGCAGCAGCAAAACAACGATTACAACCGCCTCGCTTCAATTGCAGGCGTCGGCCAGACTGCGGCCAACCAACTAGGTTCAATTGGGCAAGGTGCCTCGAACAATGTAACCAGCAATCTGTTAGGCACAGCACAGGCGCAAGGGCAGGACTACCAAAACGCCGCAGCGGCGAATGCTTCGGGAGTGGTTGGGCAAGCCAACGCTTACGGCGGTGCTTTGAGTGGCGCAACAAGCAATCTTTCGCAACTCGCGCTGCTGTCGCAGCTTTATGGTGGCGGTGGCGGCGCTGGCATAACCAGTGCAGATGCTCTTGGAGATAGCGAGTACCTATGAGCTCAATTCCTTTACCAGCGCTTGATGTGCGGCAGCAACAGCAGCCGGACCCTCTGGAGCAGTATATGCGCATTGCGCAACTGCGCAATGCGATTCAGAATCAGCCATTGCAGCAGCAGGCTCTTCAGCAGCAAGTGCAGTCCGGGGGGCTGGAGGTTCAACAGAAGCAGCAAGCGCTCAATGACCAGAAGGCCATTACCTCGGCCATGCAGAATTGGGATGGGAAAGATTACAACGACATTTTGCCGCTAGTTATCAAGAATGGCGGCTCTGGCCAAGCTGTGCTGGGGCTGAAACAGAAGATTCTTGAGCAGCAGCAGGCAGTGTCAACCGCCTATAAGAACAATTCAGAGGGAGCGCAGGCGCAGGCCGCTGCACAGAAGACCAAGGGCGATTTACTCGACGGTGCTCTCTCTCCTCTCATTGATCCAAAGCAGGTTTCCGATGCAGACTTACCCGGGGCGCTGACTTCTACTGCGCAGGGGTTGGTGCAGAGAGGCATCCTCGACCCTCAGCATGCTCAAATGGCGCTGCAACTCGCGCAATCGGGAAATCCTACCCAGATTCGCCAGCAGCTTGATCTGATTCGCAAAGGCAATATGGCGCAGTCTCAAATTCTTGATGACGCAGCGAAACAGGCTGAGACGCAAAAGAACGTTGCACAAACTGGCGAGGCGCAAGCAAACACACAGGAAAAGCAGCTTGAGATTCAGAGCGGCGGCACAGGCGCAATGGCCGATTCCCGTTACCGCAATATTCTGATGAATCAAAAGCTCGGTAAGCCAGTTTCCGCAGAGGACCAGGCATTTCTACAGGCCTATAACAAGCAGAAACTTTTGGTGCCCACCGCAAATATCAATCTGCAGAATGCAGGCGTTGGCTCAGTGGCTCAGCCTTCAGCGATGGCGCAGGCTGTGGCAGGCGGTCAGATGAAGTGGAGCGATGTCATCTCGCCGCGCACGCCGATAAGCGTCAAGGAGCAGTTCGCTAAGGAAGTACGATCGATCAACCCCAACTTCAATTCTGGCGACTTCCAGATAGAGCAGGATGTGCGCAAGGACTTCACCAGCGGTGCCGATTCCAATTCGCTCACAGCTATCAATCGCGCTCGCGAGCATATGGGCGTATTCATGCAGACTGCGAAGGATGTGGACAACGGCAATGTCCAAGCCCTCAACAAGATTGGCAATGCTTTAGGCACTGAATTCGGCAGCGACAAGGCAGGTAATCTGAACATCGCGAAGCAGGCATTCTCTGCCGAGGTCGGCAAAGCGTTCGCAGGGGCGAGCGTGGGCGAAGGCGATCGCCAAGAGCTTCAGAAGAGCATCAGCACTGCTAGCTCGTTCCAGCAATTAGCGGGCGCCGCGCGCACAGCTGATTCTCTCCTTGCCGGTGCGCAGAAGGTGCTCAAACAAAAATATGACCAAGGACGGCAGGGCCAGCCTAATTTCGGCAATCAGCCTAGCAGCACTTCTGGCAGTAGTGATCCATTCGCGCAATTCGGAGGCAAACAGCACTGATGGGTGGCCCAGCGACAGTTCCAATGCTCTCTCCGGATGGCACCAGCGGTGAGATTCCAGCCGACCAAGTGCAGGCAGCACAGCAGGCTGGCTTTAAGCGGGCTGTTTCGATGGTTTCACCGGATGGCAAAAGCACAGGCTATATCCCCGAAGATCGCGTGAATGACGCGACCAAAGCTGGCTTTCGTTTCGGAACAACAGAGCAGCCATCCGCAGGGCAACTCTATAAGCAGGCTTTATTCAATCCAGTAGGCTCTGGCGCATCAGATGGAGGCATTACCGGAACTCTAGAGCAAGCAGGTGGCCGTGCCATGCAGGGAATCACCAACATGGTGTCCCATCCAATCGATACGCTGACCGGAGCATATAACGCTCTCAGGCATCCGATTGATACCGCTTCGCAGCGCGTTGGCGAGTTCCAGAATGAATGGAAGCAGAATCCATCCCTGGCATTAGGCAACGCGGCCGGCGATATAGCCGGGACGGTTGAAGGTGGCAGGCTTGGAAGTGCCGCCTTGAGCGGTGCAGCTGATCTCGCAGGACCAGCGATAAATCGAGCCATATTGCTGGGCAAGTCCCCAGAAGCAGCTTATGAAAGCGCGCTGAAGCCTTCGACGACGCTGAATCAGGCTGATCGCGCGAATATCGTTCAGACCGGTCTCCAGAACAGCATTCCGGTGTCGAAGTCAGGGCTGCAAAATATCGGCAATCTACTCGATCGATATGACCAAGCCGTCAAGGATGAGATTGCCGCCGATCCTACGCGGCAAATCACCACGGCTCCGGCACTGCGCAACCTTGATTCTGTTCGTGCCAAATTTGCTAATCAGGTCACGCCGCAGTCCGACCTGTCAGAGATTCAACAGGTTCAGTCCGATTTTCTAAATAATCCAAAGATCCAGCCGCAGGGAGCAGGCCCAGGCCCTGCCAGTCTAAATGCTTCAGATGCTCAAACCATGAAACAGGGAACTTATCAGGCGCTAGGCAGCAAATCTTATGGCGAAGTAAAGGGCGCAAGCATCGAAGCTCAGAAGGCGCTGGCACGCGGACTCAAAGATGAGATCGCAAACCAGTTTCCAGAGATCGGCAAGCTAAATGCCGAACAGTCGAAATTGCTCGACTTGCAGCCGGTTCTTGAGCGCGCAGTGAACCGCACATCAAATCATCAATTAATAGGGATCGGTACTCCAGTGGCAGGGGCGGCGGCGCAAGCTGTTACGGGAAGTGGACCAGTGGGGGCGGTTGTCGGAGCATTGAAAGGTGTGCTGGACAATCCAATGGTTAAATCCCGATTGGCTATTGCTGTCAGCAAGGGTGGCGGCATTCCATATTCTCAAGCTCTATCTAAGGTAGCGGCTTATTCTGCTTCTCTTGGAACAGTCGCTCAATCTGCGCAGGGCTCATCGGGCGATCAAACAGCCAACCAATGATTTTTATCGCGATATATCCGAAAACATAGCTAAAGACGATTGTTACCAAGAGGCCTTCGAGCATTGGTCTCCTCCGTAATTCATAAGTTTCCCACCAATCCAAGGAAAAAACAAGATGACCAAAGTACGGTTGCTTTTGGCCGTGGCGTTGTTGTGCGCCTTTTCGGCCCACGCCCAGACTGCAGCGCCAATTACGCAGCCCCATCTTACCTATTTCGATGGGAACGGCTCGCCCTGCTCTGGATGCAGCCTGTTTACTTATGCAGCTGGCACCACTACACCTTTGGCCACATTCACAGATTCTTCTGGGGCCACGCAAAATACGAATCCAATCATTCTTGACGCGGGCGGCGCGGCAGCCATCTGGGTGGGATCAAGCGCCTACAAATTCGCGCTGATAGACACCTTCGGAACAACTCTCTGGACTGTTGACAATGTAACCAGCGCGGGCGGCAGCGGCGGCAGCATAACCCCGGGCACGCAGTTCAAGCTTCCTGCTTATGCTGCGGGTGGCAAGTCTATTGGGCCGCTCACCAACATGACGGTGGATGGAACAGGAAACAATTTCATTATCCCAGGTTCTCTCGCTACAGGCGGTTTTGGCTTTTCACCTGGCGGCATGGTGGATCCGCGCTCACCAATATGTGGGGCGTTTGGCGATTTCTTAGCGCAAACAGAAACTGCGACGACAACGGCGAGCTCTACGACCGTATCACTAAGTGCCACCCCTCCGGCTTGGGTGATCCCGGGCATGACGATCGTTATCCACGGCGCTGGAGCATCGGGCACGACCAGCTATGTGGGCTTAATAAGCGGGGTTTCCGGCAACACCATCACAACGACCACGGCAGTCCCTACCGCAGTATCCGGCGCATGGACTGGCATCGGCCACGATGATACGAACGCACTCCAAACATGCATCTCGGCGGGCGTGGCTCAGGTCAAAAATATGTCTCTGCCGACCCCGGTCACTCCGGGAGGTAGTTATCTCGTCACCAAGTCCTTACAGGCTAACGGCGGCTCTAATTTCTTCATCGTTGGCGATTCTAAGACCTTCGGCTTCAACCACAGTCAGATTGCTTGCGCGCTTACGGAGGCCTTTCCTTGCTTAGACTTCTCGGGTACGACACGCAGCGGCACGCAAAACATTGCAGTGAGCCCGGCGAATGGCGACCCAAGCAACTCGCTGGATACAGCAGCCGTTTTCTATGAGCCCATTGTCGGCGGCCAGAGTCCGTTGTTTTTCGCGCTGATAAATTCTTCCTTTGTCGGCGGCCATGGCCTCGGCGCGGCGGCCTGCGCGATTGTGGGTATCGATCAGGTAACCATCGACGGCACGCAATGTATGGGTAACTATGTCGGTCTGGTTGGAGGTGATGGGCTTCAAACGATCTCAGCCTCCCCATTGGCTGGCTCGACGAACATCACATCAAAGGGCAATACTCGCGGTACGCAGTTCGGCTGCACATTGTTTCGCATCGATAACTCGGTGATCGGTGGTGTTTTTGATACGCCCTTGGAGCTTGAGGGCTGCGATACCTTCCAGCTTGGGGGAATGAGTTACATCGGCCTAAATGCTCCGTTCGGTGGTGGCTCTGCGACAGGTGGATACATCAGCCTTCTAAGCCCTAACCAAAGCTCTACGATCGGCAGCGGCTGGGCTGTAGGTGATAAGTTCACGATTCCCGGGGGTACAGGTGGAGTCGGCATCGTAACCGGCCTATTCGGTGGGACAACTACTCCGGCATCGATTGCGATTGCTCCCGGTGGCTCCGGGAGAGGATATACGACAGGCACAAACGTTGCTGTCACCGCAATTGGGCCGAGTACCGGCATCAATCTTGCCGTCAACCTGACAATCAACGTAATCGTTGAAATTCATCAGGCGGGCAACTTTGAGCCAGATCAGCTCTTCGGCCACAACTTCCGCACTGAAGATCAGGGCCACGTCACAGGCACATGCTCCTTCGGATTGAACGGTGGGCCAGCCTCGAAGAACGGATTCATCGAAGGTGAACTAGACGGCGGTAGCGGCATTGAAATCTGCGGCAATGGTGCTGGAGTTCTTGAGCACTATGACGTGGATACGTTCACGAACCAGTCCACGCTGTTCGGGAATCTTGGTGGGATGTTCGGCTCGCATATCCGCCTGGTAAACACTCCTGCAAACTTCGGGACCATCGGCGGCGCCGGTGTCGCATTTGAGGGCAACCGGTTCGATTCGATGTTTTCGGTAGCTCAGATCGAGGCCGGCATCCCTGCCACCCCCGGCATGAATTATATATGCCAAGAGACTGGCACCTTCCCCTGCGAGTGGATCGGCAACACCTTCACCATCGAAAACGCCATCACGGTTGGGGGTTCGGCACAGATTGGCGGCAACGCTACAGTAGGGGGAACGCTGGGAATATCGGGCGGGATTGGCGCTGGCTTGATGACCAATTATGTCCGCACTTCCTTCAACTTCGGGTCCGGTAGTCCATGGACAGTTACTGGCTCTCCGACGATTACGGGAGGACCGGGCTGCGTCGGTGGCTGCGTCACTGATTCGGGCGGCGGCAACACAGGAACCAAAATTGTATCGACTGGCGACACTACCCTTGTAGACATCAACACCGGCAGCCCGCTCCCATCAGGTACTGCGATTGCTTGCGCTGAAGTTAAGGGTGCAGTAGGCGGCGAAACATTCTCTGTCACGCCCTATGGATTTCCCTTCGGCACGCCTACCACGGCTACTGCCACCACGCAATATCAGTGGTATTGCTGGACTGCATCCCGCACCATCATGAATCAAGACATCTTGTACTTCGAGATGCCGGTAGCTGAAACACTCTTCATTGATAAAACATCGACAACCATAGGCGGCTTCCCCGGTGGCGGCATTGTGCAATGGCTGGGACCGGTGCCGGGGTACTACCCGACGACAGGATCGCAGCAACTTACGCCCATCCTTGCAATCGTAGAGACGAACACAGTTATAGCTACTTCCGGAGTGCCGGTACGTGCCGGTTCAGTGACGATCACGGCTGCAACCACGCAGGCGGTGACATTCAGCCCTGCTATGACAGTAGCTCCCAATTCCTGTTCGCTGACGCCTACGGGCAGCTCTGCTTCAACAGGTCAGCCATTCGCAACGAGTCTGTCCACGACTGGATTTACCGCCAATGTGCCTACCAGCGGGACTCTGACGATGACTTATCAGTGTGTCAATACAAATAGCAATTAAGCCCCAGAGGGAAACTCCAAATCCATGAAAAAGCTTGCCCTAATTTTGCTGCTTACGCCCATCCTTGCGTTTGCGCAAGCCGCGCGCTATGACCTGCCTGCGGTTACGACGACTCCGGGGCAAGTGCCAAGCGGCTCTCTTCCTCCGCTCTTGGCCGTCACCAACGCAACTGTCTCTGTGTGCGGTTATCCGGCCGTCCTTGTCGCTGGGATGTGCACCAACACCATCATCACTTATACGGATTCGACGCTAACCACAGCCTGCCCTTCGACAGCACCATTGACCGCCCCCGGCACCAATGTTTGTGTGCCGACTACAGGGCTTCAAGGCGCATTCGGCTTCTGGTATAACACCGGCGCCCAGACGCACATGACTTACACGGTCAGAGCGAAGTGGGGCACGTTCGGACCTTATGACATTGATCCAGGCGGCGCGGGCGGCGGCGGCACGACTCCCACAGGTACGGGCTTCATCCATGTAACTTCCGGTGTGCAGGATGGCGCAGCGGCCAATCCTTCTTTCTCGCAGGTGACTGGCAATCTCGCGGCAAATCAGGGTCCAACTGGCATCACCGGTCTGCTTAAGATCAGCGCGGGAGTTATATCTCAAGCAGTTGCAGGAACTGATTACCAAGCGCCACTCACCTTGACCACGACAGGCACGAGCGGAGCGGCTACTTTAATCGGCAACACCCTGAACATTCCGCAATATTCGGCTGGCAGCGGAGGCACGGCGGTAGAAGTCAACGGAGGCTCCGCGCTGGGAACGGCCAACTTCGCCAACAATTCGGGCGCGGGCGAAATAGACTTCACCAATCCTAGCGGCTCAACCGTCAATGCAACCCTGCACAATACATCGACAGCAGTAAATGGCCAGACCTGCGCGCTCGGCAGCACCTGCACCGTAACTGTTCCGATCAGCAGCGGAGTAAGCGGCCTTGGAACGAACGTCGCGACATTCCTTGCTACTCCGAACAGTGCCGATCTGGCGGCGGCTCTCACTGATGAAACAGGCAACGGCGCAGCGATGTTTGCAGGCTCTCCGGCAATGACCGGCGTTCCTACTGCTCCGACAGCAGCCCCGGGCACAAATACAACGCAGGTAGCCACTACGGCCTACGTGCTGGCCAATGCAGGCAACTTGCCGACACTGCCCACAGTCGGCACGGTTCCTTACAACCTGACTTCCACTCCTTCAGGTGGAGTTGGGGGCGCAGCAACGTGGAGTCTTCCTGGAATACCCGGACGCACGGTTACAGGAACGAGCGACACAATCGCTCTGACTGATCGCAGCAATGTAATTGTCTATAACTCAGCGTCTGCGGTAGCCGTGACTTTGACCAGCGCTGCCACTCTGGGCAACAACTTCTCTTTTGGCATATGGAATGAAAACGCGGGCGCAGTGACATTTACCCCCGGCGCTGGAACCATTAATGGAGCTTCCACGCTTGTTGTGAACGAAGGCGAAAACTGCACGATCAATTCCATCGACAATACAAATTACATTGCACGCTGCTCTTCAGGTCAGCTTTCAGGCGATGCGACCTTGGCGCTTACCAGAACAGCGCTGGGTCTACAGTTTGGCATTGCCTTGAATCATGCGAATACTTGGACAGCCAATCAGACGGTGACAGGGCACATCATATTCAGCGGCCATGATGTCGCGATTCCGTTAGCCTGCGCCGATTCTTCGGGGTCCGGCACAGCGCAAAGCTGCACAACATCTCCATCCTTTACGCCCGTCGCTGGCGATCACATCATTTATACGACCACGACTGCGAACACTGGCACCGGCCTCACTCTGAACGTGAACGGCCTCGGGGCGAAATCAGTTTCTAAGTGGGCAGGGTCTTCGACCACCCTTGCGGCAAACGATGTGCTTGCGGGCAAGCAGGTGCTGGCCACTTATGACGGCACCACATGGGAACTCAGCACAATCGGCAATGCTCCTTCAGGCGGTGGCGGTGGTTCGCCTTGCACTACGACTCCCAACTCCCTGCAGTTCGATAGCTCGGGCTCTTTCGGATGCGCTCATATCACCGATAACGGCACCACTCTAGGCGCGACGTTGCCGATCAATTCGACTTCATCTGTCAGCACCGGAACAGCCCCGACGATCCCAGGAAGCCCGACTGCTGCCATTTGGGCAGGCGGTACCGGTTCATGTTCGGCTGGAGTCACGGCAGTAGGCATACTCTGCCCAAACTCAGCCGACAACACAATGCAGTACACCGTGAACGCTGGAACGGTCAATCGTGCTCCGCAGATGCAGGAGATCAGCGCAGCATATAGCAATTCCACAACAGGCGCAACCAATATCGTGGGGCTCGCTTTCTCAGTCGCGGCTACTTCTCAGCCCTATCTGCTTCACTGCCATGGCCGCTATCAGGCGGCATCGGGAGGCGGCTTAGTCCTCACCCTCACAGGGCCATCTACCCCTGTTTTGGTTGGTTATGACATGCGCTCGACAACCACTCTTTCAGGGGGAGCCCCAACTGACTTCAGGGCGGCGGCAACCTTAACAACCACTTATCCAACGGCAATCGGTGGTCCTGTGGTTACGGTTTCCACGGATATGCCGTGGGATTTTGATGTGAGCTTCATCAACGGCTCGAATCCAGGCACGCTGCAGCTTCAGGCACAGAGCAGCACAGCGGTAGCGCTGACGATCGAGGCAGGAGCGGCATGCACGCTACAGTAAAACTCTTTCTCATCTCGCTGCTCACATCGGCCTGCCTCGCCCAGAATGGAACCATTCAACTCGGCAATACGATCAGCAAGGGCAACACAATCGCTGCGGCGCCGCAAACGGTACTGCTCGGTGAGCAATATGGCGGCAGCACGACCACTCCAGGCGCAAACTCTGTCACGGAAGTCCCTATTCTCCTGCCGACCGCTCCGGCAGGATATGCGCTGCAATCGTTCGGCTTCAATGTCGGTACGGCAGCGGGCAACGTCATTGCTGGAATCTATGCCCAAGGTTCGGCAAATTGCCCCACCAACACATCGAACTGCGCCGGCGCACAAACATGCCTGACAGGCTCCATCACCCCAACGGCAGGCATCAACATCATTTCAGCTGCCAGCTTTAGTTCTTGCGGGATTAGCTCAGCCAGCACCTATCTCTATCTGACGCTCATAGCCTCAAGTGCATCGTTGACGTTGAAAGAGCAGGCTACGAGCTATTGCCCGGGCACGCCATTCAACGGGCTCAAAGCCAGCCCGGGCTCATTCGCGCTGCCCTCTACCATGGGCACTCAGACGCAGAGCACTTTCTGTCCGCAAATATGGGCGGTCTTTACCTGCGTGGCTGCCTGCGGCTCGGTCACGCCGCCTCTGATGTCGGTGAACTATACAGGAGCGACCGTGGGCAACGTGCTGACGGCCGCAGCGCTAAAGGCAAGCTCGACCTGCTACAACGGCGTATTCGGCGGGACGCTGACGGCTGCTACCTTTGTCAACTCACCCACACAGGCTTTCAATGGCACCCCATTCAGTTGCGGGGCGGCTATTCCAAGCGGCTCCGTGGCTGTGCAGCGCGATTCGGCGCACACCGATTTCTGGACATATGCCCTCACAAACCAAAGCTCTCGACAGGCCGACATGCTGGGCTGGTGGGACAACACGACGAACACAATGGCCAGCGGAGATTCCTGCGATCTGATGGAGATTGAAGGAGGAAACACTTGGACTTTCCATCTCGTGGCTACAACAGGCGTGGGAATACCGACGATCCAGGTCGAGCGGTCAGGCAATGTAACTGCTTCGATCGGCAAGGTCTCATACACTTTGGGTCATTGGTATGCGCTGGTTGGCCATGACGTGGCAGGTGGAATCAGCGTGTTCCGAGTCTATGACACTACGGGCACGCAGATTGCCACCCAAGCCTTCACCGCCAATGTAGGAACTCCGCCTGTTTCAGCGGGATATGTTTGCCCTGATGGTGTCAGCGCATGCGGCATTTCGGATGTCGCGAACAATAATCCTCCATCGGGATTCAAGGAACTGAACGAAGGCAGTTGCGCTTCGACGGCCGGGACGATGTTCTATGGCCCTGTGTTGTGGGATGCAACTGGCCAATTCTCATCGATCCTCGGCACACAATATGGAGAACTTTTCTTCCCAGACAGCCCCGCAAATATCGGTGCCACGCTTTCCGCGAAAGTCAGATCAGGCGAGATTCCCTCGGCGCAATTCGTAGAGAAGTTTCAAGACGGAAAAGACCTGCACGAAAAGGCTTGGTACTCTTACGCGCTGCATAGGTACTTGTCGTGAAGAAATGGCTGGTAGTTCTCTTGCTTCTCAGCGCAACGGCGGCGCACGGCCAGCTGTGGTCTGGAGTCATTGACCCGGCGCGCGCGATCGACTGGACGGGAGCAGGCATCTCGGGCGGTATTCCATCGGCATCATGGACACAGTGCGGAGCCACAATTGCGGCGTATACCGGATCAGGCTCGACGATCACAAACGCCCTGAACCACACCGGCACCGGCTATACAAGTTGCGGAAACAATACCTATGTTCAGCTCGGAGCCGGTACGTTCAGCCTGTCAAGCGCTGTCTATGTGGTTGGACACAGTACCACGGAACTTCGCGGAACCGTGAGTGGGGGAGTCAATCAGACTACCATCAACTACACTGCCGTGAGCACCTGCAATGGCGGCAACGGAACATGCGGCATAGGCTTTGCATCATCGGACGGTACTACTCCGGGTGGCCCTCCATCGACCATTTACAACTGGACAGCCGGCTATTCAAAAGGCGCAACGTCGATCACCATCTCAAGCGGCGTAGGCATAGTGGCCAACCAGACCATGCTGGTTCTCGATGAGTGCGACTCAGGCTACTCAGGTGCGCCTTGCACCGGGCTTTCTACCGACACAGGTAATCTCTATTGGTGTTCCGATCAGTATGCGACCACGCCATCAGGCTGCGCGACATCGGGACCGGACACAGGCTTTGCGCGACCACACCGGTTTACCGCCGAAGCTAAGATCGTACTGACATGCTCCCCTGCGTGCGGTACGGCGAGTTCTACGGTAGTGACGTTTGCTGACCCGTTGGCACACACCTACTGGCAATCGGGCAATACGCCGCAGGTCTACCTCATTCAGCCGATCACCAATGTGGGCGTGCAAAATCTGACTATCAACAATTCGGCAACGACCAACACCGCAGGCATCAGCTTCTTTTCATGTGCCTACTGCTGGGTTTCCGGAGTGGCTGTGCTCAATACCAATAACATCGGCATCTGGCTACAGCAGTCCGTCCATACGATGGTTCAAAGCAACTATGTATACAACGCTGGTCAGGCTCGCACGAATACCGACCCCACAGGCATCAAATACAACTGGGACAACAACCTGATTGCGAACAACATCATTCAGGCAGTTGCGCCGTCATTTCTTTCTGAAGGGCCGGGCGTGGGTAATGTTCTCGTTGCCAACTATTCGATCAACGCTTATACCGGGACAGATTTCATGTTCACGCTGGGGCAGGATGGTCACTCTGAGGGCGATGACTACAACCTGTATGAGAGTAACTTCGGCAACCAGTTCTCGCAGGATCAGGTCCACGGAACGCACCTGTTTGAAACTTGGTTTAGGTCGGTCGCAACTGGCTGGGAGTCCTGCGCCAACGGGCAATGCGGATCGTTCACGTCCAAGGGATCGAACGAAGAAGCGGTAAGCTCGCAATCCTATAACCGTTATGAGCAGTTTATTTACAACATCCTTGGGACCCCCGGATTCCACACGACTTACAACGTTGGGGTGAGTGCCTGCAATGCCTTCCCAGAGAACTCCGGAGTCATATGGGCAACAGGTTGCGGCAACAGCGCAGCAAGCCCAGCGCTTCCCGGCGATCAGACTTTGGTGAATGGCTCGTCGATGCGTTGGGGCAATTGGGATGTGGTCAATAACTCGGCTCAGTTCAATACGGCTGAAGTGCCGAGTAGCTTCTCAGTTCTGCCTAATGCTATACCGACAACAGCTTGCACAAGCGGGACAACGTGTCCTCCATCGTTCTACTACACCTCACGCCCCAGCTGGTGGGCAGCCTCGATTCCATTCCCTGCGATCGGTGAGGATGTAACAGGCGGCAACGTTGGGCAATGCACAGGCACGCTGAACACGGCAGGTCACATGTCGGGAACCGCGGCGACGGCTGCCGGCCAATGCACCGGCACTTCGATTACAGCAGCGTGGGGCGGTCACATCAATGCGATTCCAGCGATGGCCTGCTATCTGAACGTCATGGGCGGTCCTCCAGATGGCACCGGCAGCGCGCTGACCTTCAACGCAAATCTCTGCTATGGTGCGGGCCCAACTGTTTCTACGTCGCTGTCAGGCCTTCTAGCCATGGCCAGACAGCCATGAACTGATACACCACTTTAACAATGAGGTAAAACCATGAACGCCATTTATCTGATCATCGGGATAGTTCTGTCCCTCGTAGCAGGGGGCAGCGATCCTCGCCCACAACCTACCAAGCCTCCCTCACACCCTGTAGCGCAAGGCCCTGGCGGTGGCGTGCCTGTTCCCATCGGGCGATAAGCCATGAAATTCATCAATGCATTAAATGCTGCCTCGTCTCAGGTTTGGGCCATGGTGATGATCGTTCTCGGCCTTGCTGCCTTTGCTCTTGCCGACCATAGCCATAACGATAAGGTGCTGGTGGCAATCATCAGCGCTGCCGGTGGAATGATCGGCGGCGCATTGATGATGTTCCAGCACCAGGTAAAAGTTCCGAATGCGGCAGAGCCGACGCCTGCTGTCGATCCAGTAACGCCCCAGAAACCCCCGGTGTGAATGCCGGAAGAAAAGAGCATTTCCATGTCGTTTTTCTCGAAAGTAGAAGCATTTCTGAAGAAGGTCTTCGGCTCGGCAAAGTTTGAAAACACCGCGCGCGCCGCGCTTACAATCGTTGCTCCGCTAACCGAAACCATTGTTGGGCTGGTGGCTGGCGAGCCTGCTGCTGCTGCGGTGGGTGCAATCATCAATCAGGTTCAGAGCGATCTGGGCGTGGCAGCGACTGTCATTGGCGAGGCCGATCAGACTCCGACGCTCGACGGCGCATTGAGTGCAGTCACTTCCAACCTGCAAACGCTGCTGACGGCCGGCCATATTTCGGACCCAACCACTTTGGCAAAGGTCACGACAGTGGTGAATACCATCGTGGGCGAGGTCGAAGCGATTCAAAAGACCCTTCCCGCAGCGGCTTAATTCCATGAAGCCAGAAGCGCTCAAGTCGGCACTCATTGCGGCCCTCATCGTATTGTGTGTCTGCTTGAGCATCCTGGTCATGGATGCAGATTTAACAGTGGTGCAGTTCCGCAAGAATGGCGCGGTCACGCAACAAAAGCTCAACAACGATTTAGATGAGGCGCACCGCCTGATTCTTGAAGCTGGCCTCACGGCGACGGAAGCCCGAAAGGCCTCTACTGAAGAGGGGCAGTATCTAAGCCAGTGGAATAAGCAAATCAGCACTACTATGCAGAGCGCGAATACGCTCTTGCTCTCGGCTGCTCAGACTTCAGACAGCATCAGGAGCAGCCAGCAGCAAATTGCTCAGAGCGCGACAATCGCCTTAGGAACGCTCAACGACACGATTAAAGGCCTTCAGCCAGTCGAGCAGACGGCCACACAGACCTTTGCGAACCTCGACAAATCCGCGACCGATCTCGACTCATTCATCAACTCGCCGGACCTGATGGGCACTGCGCACAATCTGAATACCATCACCGGCAACTTCGGAGTGATTAGCGGAGATTTTGAGAAGAAGTTCCATGCCGTTCTCTACCCGCCACCATGTCAGGGACATTGGTGCTGGGTCATCAAAGCTTGGCCAGTAATCAAGGCCGCCAGCGAAATGGCTGAGCCAGGCTATTGGATATCTCAAACAATCAGGTGAACCATGAAAATCCTCGCGGCTCTAATCTGCCTTGCAGTCTCTTCTGTGCTTCACGCTGAGACTCCGATCAACGAAGCCAAGCAAGATGTGGCTGCCATCATGAAGGCTTACCCTGCCTATATTGATGACGAGATCATGACTCCCATGGAGACCGATGCCATTGGCTTGGTCGCAGAGGACTTCATCGCGATGAAGGGCGTAGAGAATGACGATGCATTTATCGCGGCAGTACAGAAGCTTGATCATGACTTCAAAGAGCTCATCTATCGAGACAATTTCTTAATGAGTGTGCGAATAATCTAAATCTGAAAGGAGTCGCGGAGATCGCCAGAGCCACAGAAGCCCCGGAGCAATCCGAGGCTTTTTGTGTTTCTACTGGACGCTTGAAGTGAACAGTGCGCCCGTCGCACTAGCCTCATTCTGCGCATCTGGCAGGGATATGGCGCTATCGCCCCTGCGCCGGAAGCCACGGCCACAGAGGCGGCATTTCTTCTGAGCGCCGAAATCGCGCTTTTCGTTCTTGGCAATGCGGCGGCATTCGTCGGAGCAATAAGGGCTGCCCCGGCGTAACCGCTTCTCATCTTCAATGGTCTTTGTGCAGATCGTGCAGAATCGGGAACTCAATCTTTTTCTCCCCGGGTTGCATTTGGTATGCACCTAGTATATACTCAGTATTCATAGAAGGCGACTCCAAAGATTGCCTCTTTAAGTGCCCTCGTTCCCCAGACTCTGCAAGGCCCCTTCCTTTTGGATCTTCTCAATAATTGCATCACGAATGAAATGAGACCGGTCTGAAGCCCTCGCTCTGGCGGCTTTATCAAGGGACTCCAGCAACCAATCCGGCAGATTGAAGCAAATCTTGGTCCACGTTTCCATTTATGTAGGCTACGCTAACGCGATGGAAAAGTGATGTGCCTGAAGTACCCATGGAACACTCCCCAAAGATGCGTCGGATGATTACCAGAGGCATCTTGTGAGGGAATGATGGAATTAGGTACTGTTCAGCACACACCGAACCATAAAGATTGTCCGGCTTGTTCGCAACTGCTGACTATGGACTCTACACTTTCTTTGGAAACACCTTTTTCTGCTGCCTCGGGAATTTGGCTTGAGCATCACCGTTTATACATAAAACCTGGAACTTACCGAAGCTACAGGCAATATGTTGGTACACTCACGAAGTTCTTCGGTGATTTACCCTTAAAAGACTTTCACATTGGAAGCGTCAGGGCATATCAGCGCTGGCGCCAGGAACGCGCCGGAGCGATCCGCACGAACGCCGAAGTGTCGGCCTTGCAGATGGTCTTGAAGGAATTAAACCTCTGGAAGCGCATTGAGGATATTTATAGGCCTTTGCCTGTGCCTCAGACGAAAGTACGCCAGAATATGAGCGAGGAAGAAGAGAGGCGCCTCTTGGCCGTCGCTCTTGATTCCGGCAAGCCCAAGCGCCTTCTGGCCGGCCACTGCCTCATCGTAATGGCGAATACTTCGATGGGATTTGGCGAGATGCGGCATCTGCGACGAGAGGACGTGTTCCTTGATGACGATATCCCCCACATCACCGTAAATGGTGGCACGAAGAACGATTACCGCATCCGATCGATCCCGCTAAACTTCCTGGCTTTGCGTTCCATTCGCTGGATATTGAAACGCTGGGATGAACTCGGCGGCACTGAGCCGGGTCAATACATCCTGCCTCATCATGCCAGGCGGCCGCTTGAACAGCAGAAGGCCAAAGGCCACAAGAGAAAAGCCCCACCCCTATTCGATGAGCCGATGGGCCACATCTATCGCGCAGCTCGCGGAATCCTCAAAGAAGCCGGGCTTGGCCACCTCGACCCTTATGACATGCGCTCTCACTGCATCACCAAGCTGCTATCGGACCCGGAAGTCTCGGAGCAAATGTACACAGAAATCGTTGGGCACGTCTCAAAGAAGATGAGAATGCGTTACAGCAAGCAGAGGCTTGAGAAAAAGTCAGTCGCTGTAGAGCGAATGTGCATTCAGGATGAGCCGGAATATGGGAAACTGATCGCTTTCCCAGGGGGCAGGAAATGACGGATAATGACCCATGAACCAACAGCTGAGAAAGCTTTACCTCCTGAACCTTCCGCTAATGCTGGCGAGTGTTGGATGGCTGGCGTGGATTGTTCCCAATGACTGGATGCTGTTAGGATCAGCCGTGCTTGGCGCCCTCGTGGGTGCGTATGCGCTTTGGCAGATGTTCAGGCAAGCTCCGCTCCGGTTCACACACACATTCGCAATCGCCAACCTAATTGGATATGGGGTAGGACTGACCTACAGCTGGATCTCTATTCCTCGCGCCGGACTGCCTCTGGCTTTCTACTTCGGCAAAGACACAGCATCCGTCACTCAGGCAATGGCTGGAGTGTTGATATCCTCCGCGCTACTGTTCACGCTTGGTGAGGCATTTGAATCCGAGATCCACATCGCTCACCGGTTCGAGTTTGATAGCCGCTTGCTCTTCGTTCTATTCAGTTGGACGGCCGCACTCATCGTTGCCTTCCTACTACACAAGGTTGGCTACATGGGCATGGACACCACAGGCGGCACAGTCAATCCCGCTGTCATGCTCATACTTGACATGTTTTCTGTCATGTTTGGCCTCACTGCGCTGGGCATGCTGCAATCGAGAGGCTTCCAGAAGTGGGCCCTCCGCGGTTTGCTCGCGGTTCAATTTGTCCTGATGATTCCGATTGGACGACGCGGCATGTTCTATACCGTCCTCACAGCGCTGCTGATCTGCTCACGATTCGGCGTACTGCGTGTCTCACGTACCCGGAAGCTGATCTATGCTGCTGTCCTGATAGGCGTGCTGGCTGTTTCGATGACGGCCTTTTACTACCTGAGATTCGCCTCGTTCGGTCAGAAGCATGCAACCCTGGCAGACCGCATCGATCGCGCAGAAGAGCTATACGAGAGTGGCAACACGGCCAAGGTAAACAATGCGCTGGGTGAGAACTTGCAGAAGCGAACGTTCATCCTCGGATATGTCTCTGATCTGCTTGAGAGAAGTTCGACCATGACACCCGCAATGGGATGGGGCGCGGCTCACGCTGCCCAGATGATGGTTCCTTCAGCGTTGTGGGGCGGCAAAGAGCTTTACGACGAAGAGACGATCGGCTCTGAGGCTTATGGCCTTCCGTACCGGGATGAGGCTAATTCAACGTTCTCTGCCGGACTGATTGACTTTGGATTCATGGGGATGCTGATCTATCCCTTATTGCTGGCTGCAGCCTACCGGATGATGGCTGGCTTAATGAGCAGGGTAGCGCCTCAGTCAGTGGCTACCATTGTCATGCTGTTCCTGTTAGCCAACGCTCTGGTTACTGAGGCGGGGTTGTGGACGCGCTTTGTGATTGTGCGGAATTCAGTGATCTTGGCTATTGGGTTGACGCTGCTGTTCAAGATTCCAAGAGTCAGCGTGCGAGCACACCAATGGCAATACCAACACCGAGAAGGATAAACGCCCACACCAATCGGCCACCTGCCGAGTTGAGAGAACGGTTCATACGCTGCCGCGTCCATTCCTCCTGCGAGTCTATGAGAAATTCCTGTTCGATGATCTTCACGACTGCCTCCTTCTCACGATCCTATCACCACAATCTTTAGTAACCACCTTCGTTTTTCGGTTGACACCACATTATAGAAAGGCGCATAGTGTCTCTTGTGATGAGGGGATACACGACAGAACGAGTAGTACAGATGCTTAAAGAAGCTCAGGGCGAACGCAACCAAAGGGAGTTCGCTGAGCTGATCGGCATCGCACAATCGAACCTGTCAGAGTTCTATCGCGGGCTGCGCTCCCCCAGCCCGAAGATCCTATCCTTCCTTGGTCTTGAATCCGGCTTCATCAAGGCTGAAAGAGCAGCGTAGCATCTAACCTAAGGCAGGCATTCAAACATGCCTTTTCCTTCCGGCCCCGTAGCTCAGGTGGATAGAGCGACGGTTTCCTAAACCGCAGGTCGGAAGTTCGAATCTTCCCGGGGTCACCATAAAATCAATTACTTACAAAATTTCTTAGAACCCCAAAAGACAGCTGGTGTCGGTTCTGGTGTCGGTTTTGCTAAACTGCCATCGGAGGGCTTCCTATGGCTGCCAAAAAGGCACCAGCCAAGGTGCGTGGTGTTTACGAGCGAGAGCAGGGAAGTGGCATTTGGTGGATTCGATATGAGGTCGAGGGTAAGCCGAAGCGAGAGAAAGTCGGGCGCAGATCCGATGCCATCGCGCTTTATCAAAAGCGTAAGGCCGATGTACGCATCGGTATCAAGCTCCCCGACAATTTGCGCCAGAGGCCAGTCAGTGTCGGGGAACTCGGGCGCGAGGCAATCCAGTGGTACAAGGATCACGCCAAGCGGGACCTCTACACATTTACCAAGCGCATGGAGCTAATCATCCGCGAGCTGGGCGGTAGGCCGGCAGATTCGGTGAAACCAAAGGAAATCGAGGACTGGCTCGCTCGTCACTCCGAATGGTCACCGGCGACCAAGAACCGATACAAGACCGTTCTAAGCAAAGCCTACCAACTCGCCCTGAAGAGCGATCGCGTTACTAGAAATCCTGCACGGCTCGTCGAGCGCAGAAACGAAGGCGACGGCCGCATTCGTTATCTAAGAGCAGACGAAGAAACTCGACTTCGGGCTGCGATCGAGCAGCGTTGTCGAGGTCATCTACCGGCGTTGGTCTTCGCTCTTCACACGGGTTTGCGAAAGTCTGAACAGTTCACTTTGACTTGGTCCGACATCGACTTTGATCGGCGAGTCATCATCGTTCCGCACCCTAAGAACGATCGTTCCCGTGAGGTCACCATGAGTGATACTTGCCTGAGCGTTCTGAAGGACCTACACGCAAAGCGACCGGACGAAGGGCGCGTCTTTCGATCGAATCGGTACAGCAAGAGGCCCATCACCGATATCAAGAAAGCGTTCGACTCCGCGGTGAAAGAAGCCAAGATTGAAGACTTCACGTGGCATTGCTTGAGGCATACATTTATTACACGCTTAGTGCAAGCTGGTGTGGATCTCCGCACGGTGCAATATCTGTCGGGCCATCAAAGTCTAGCAATGACCGGCCGTTACGCTCACTTTGCTCCCGGGCTGAATGAGGCTGCGGTCAAGCGTTTGGATCAGCCATTGCCTTGAGCGACATTTTCAATACGCTCCATGCGGTCCCGCAAGAATGACGCTGGGTCCGCTCGCCGCTCCGTCAAGCGATCTGCACGAGCGAAGAGAATAATCTGCACGCCAAACGAGATACACAAAGACTTTCGGGATGCAGAAATAGGAAATACGCGGTCCATGACCGACTTGGATCTGTCGAAAACTGAGACGTGGGAGAAAGCTTATGGCAATCACAAAAACTGAAGACGAGGTCGAGGGGACATTACGTTCCGGTGCCGAAGGGCGGACGCCCGCGGGGTTAATCCCAGGCGAGATCGTGTGAAGATCGGAGCCGGACGGACTGGTCGACACAACTTTAGCTTGCGATCGGCTCCGGGTGATCGACGCGAGCGAATCGCAGCAATTCCGAGCGCGGGATCAAAACTCTTGAGCCGATCCGTCGCACCTGAAGTTGCTTATTTGCCACGAGGTAATCTAGAGCGCGTTGACTGATAGACAGAGCAGCAGCGGCCTCTCGCCGACCGATCAGGAGCTTCTCGTCGACACTGAGTCCTGCTCTAGCCGGTCCCTTTTTGGTAGGTTGTAATTCGTCATTCATCATCGTCTCCAAAGCGAATGGGAGTTTATAAAAGTTGCTGATTATGTAATCGCGCCTGGCCCCACATCACAGCGTCGTTCAGCTCTTAGAATTCGTCCAATACTTTCTAACTATGGCGCCATAATCTCCCGTCTATGGCACCGGCACCAGTAATGGTGCAAGTAGGCACGGAAAAGTGCCTTATTGACAGATTGAATTCCTCGCGCAAAATCTACAATTAAGATTGATTTCTACAGCGCATAACTGCCGTCATGTCCCGGGTCTCGACGAATGCCAGCGGAGTGGTAAGGCTATGTCAGACGATATTGATTTCCGGCTCTTCAAATACATTTTGGCTGTCGCCGAAGAGGAGAATATTACTAAAGCGGCTGAACGGCTTTTTCTCGCACAACCTTCTCTTAGCAAACAAATCAAAGATCTTGAGGATGACATCGAGATTCCCCTCTTCTTTCGTAACCGCGGTGGAGCTTGGCCCACACCTGCAGGCGAAATCATAGTAGCGTATGCTCGAGATGCATTATTGATCCGGGCTGAGACACTGGCGATGGCTCGCGCAGTTCACAGAGGAGAGGTACCCCCTCTCAGGCTTGGATTTTCATCCTTCATCAAGTCGGGACTTCTTCAAATGTTCCGTGAATCATATGCTCGCATGTTTCCACGGTGCGAGATTCAACTGGTTGGAGGCGATCCGGCAAACACTCTTCATCGTCTTGAGCACGGAACTCTGGACGCGGCATTTCTTTCCATGCCGGTAAATGGGACAGAGTTAGCGGTGCGTGAGATATCGCGAGAACCCTTAGTAGTTTGCATGCGCGCCGATGACCCGTTGACGCGTGAATCTGAGGTTCCATTCTCTGCGCTAGCCGCCAAATTAAGAATCTTTCGAGATCCGGATACACATCCTTCAGCCCACGAAAGACTGGTCGAAATGCTTTCGCAAGTTGGCGTCAAGCCAGTGCTCTCCTGTTTGGCAACTACTCCGGCGGATATTCAGCTCATGGTGAGAGGTGGATTTGGTGTTGCGTTGATCGACCAATCATCAGTGGTAGATCCTGATCTGACAACCAGGACAATTGCTGGCGTTCGATGGACCGCCGACACTGCGTTTGTCCACCATTGCGAATCGTCGCATCCTGCCCTACGTGTTGTTGCAAGAATCCTGCAAAAAATGCGGAAAAGTAAACCGCAATCGAAAGCAATTTTGCCGCGTAAAGACATTCCGATTCAGCTAGATCTGCTCGCTTAGTCGGCGGTAGCTATAATCCCAGAGTTATGGCGCCATAGATAGGAAGTATTGGACAGACGAAACGTCCTGCTCTACTTTTCGACCCAATGACGGCAAACTTTCGCCGTTGGAGGTGCAAATGTCCCGCAGAGTTCGAATCGCGATTGCCAAAATCCCGAGGCGAGTGCTCAGCAGGCGGATTCGACTATCTGCCTTCATCGCTCTCGCCATTCTCACTCTTCCACTCGTATCGCAGGCGCAGGCTGGTGGCTCTCCCTTCGACACCGGTTTTACTGCGATGCAAAATCTCTTCACGGGCACAATTGCCAAGGTCGCAAGTCTGATCGCGATTGTCATCGGTGGTTACGGCTTCGCTCACGGTGAGCCCGGTGCCAAGAAAGCGCTCGCGGGCGTCGCTGCAGGAACCGGAATTGCAGTGCTTGCAGTCAACGTCCTTTCCTGGCTCTGGGGCGTGTAAGGGGTCTGCGTCCCGTCAATTTACAAACCAGCCTTCTGTTCCCCGAATGAGGGGCTTATGACCGATCAAAGGATACCTCGAAAAAAAGCCAATCGCGTTTTCAAGAGTCTGCATAAGCCCCTTACCTACCTGGGCGTCGAACGTACCCTCTTCTTCTTTATCTGCCTATGCGCGGTCGGTG